>SDBV01001178.1_pt1 | contig 39149 bp, 36 predicted proteins | sample 2277081 | NCBI WGS metagenome assembly SDBV01 (sample SAMN10402039, study PRJNA504765) | marine sediment metagenome | isolation source: marine sediment core GS10_PC15, 223 cmbsf | place: Arctic Ocean: Southern Knipovich Ridge | collected 2010 | reverse complement strand
GGTGAGTTGTCTGTACTCTCTCATAAGCGTTCCTTGTCTGAGGTAACCAAAATTCAGTGAGAGAGTATAACATCTCACCATAATTTTGGCGACTCAGTTGCACTTATGAGTTGAATCCGCTTAATTAAAAGTCTGGAAATCGATGCGTTACACGGAAAGCTTCGTGATACTTGCGAAGCTTTCCGTTTTTTTGTAACGGGCGGGGTGATTATAATCGTTGGGTCTGGATTCGGAGCCTGCACGGCAATGACAAGCCGGCGGGCTGGAAGACATTTTTTCGGTTTTGTTGAAGTGTTGACATTTGGTGCATTTGGGGGTATCATATTGGGTTTGCGGTTCTAAAAGTCCTGATTACGACGCAGAATCGCAGTTTTTAACTTTTGCAGCGAAAGGACCTTTTTTTTGATGACCAATGTAACACTTATCAGAGGTGATGGTATCGGCCCGGAAATCGCCGAAGCGACCAGGAGATGTATTGACGCCACCGGTGCCCAGATCAATTGGGATATCGTCGAAGCCGGTGTTGATGTTATGGAAAAGACCGGTACGCCGCTGCCTCCTGAGACGATAGAATCTATTCGCAAAAATGGTGTGGCACTTAAGGCTCCGATCACGACGCCTGTCGGGACCGGTTTTCGCAGTATCAACGTTCACCTTCGCCAGGAATTCGATATGTACGCGTGCCTGCGGCCGTGCAAAACCTATAAAGGTGTGCGGAGTCGTTACGCCGATATCGACCTTGTAGTTGTAAGGGAAAATACCGAGGATCTCTACGCCGGGATCGAATTCGAAAAATCCGGCGACGATACTTTAGAACTTATTAGCTGGCTGAACGATCATAGCAAACGCAAGATCAGTGTCGACTCGGGTATCAGTATCAAACCGATATCGGTCGCTGGGACAACTCGGATAGTACGCTTTGCGTTTGAGTATGCCCGCAAGATGGGCAGGCGGAAAGTTACGTCCGTTCATAAGGCCAATATCATGAAGTTTTCGGATGGGCTGTGGCTGCAGACAAGCCTTGAGGTCGCCAAGGATTATCCGGATATTGATTTCGAGGAGCGCATCGTCGATAATATGTGCATGCAACTGATACAGAAGCCGGAACTTTACGATGTGATCGTACTCCCGAATCTGTACGGCGATATTGTCAGTGACCTCTGCGCAGGTCTCGTCGGAGGCCTGGGCGTTGCACCGGGTGCCAACATCGGCGAAAATGGCGCGATATTTGAAGCGACACATGGAAGCGCACCGAAATACGCCGGCCAGAACAAGGTCAACCCCACCGCTCTTATTTTAAGCGGTGCTCTTATGCTGAACCACCTTGACATGATGAGCGAGGCTGAAAAACTCGAAAAGGCCGTTGCCTCGGTAATAGCCGAAGGTAAGGATGTAACTTACGACCTTAAACCTCAGCGGACCGACCCAACGGCTGTGGGCACACAGGAAATGGCCGATGCTATAATAGCGAAGATCAAAAGTTTCTAAGATCTTATCGGTACCTTTTGTTAATAGCGAAGGTTTGATATTGAATCAGGATTCCTATCGCAATCTTATTGCAGGGCGGAATAACAGCTTCGGCAAGCGCATGTTGCGCATGTTACTTGGCGCCGTGTCCGTTGTGTATGCTGGCGGTGTGGCGATCCGTAATCTGTGCTATGACAAGCGATGGCTAAAGTCCCGCGCGGCAAAGGTGCCGGTGATAAGTATCGGCAATCTCACGACGGGCGGAACGGGAAAGACGCCGCTGGTGGTGTGGCTTTGTGAGATACTTCGAACCAGCGACCGCAAATGCGCAGTGCTGACACGAGGATATAAAAGTGAAAAAGGGAAACTGACCGATGAGCCGGCGATACTTGCCAAGTCCTGCCCGGATGCTCATATAGCCGTAAACTCCGACAGGTGCCAGGGTGCGGAAAAGGCCGTCTCGCAGTTCGGGGCAAATGTTCTGGTAATGGATGACGGATTTCAGCATCGCCGATTGAAGAGGGATCTGGATATTGTGGCGGTCGATGCGACATGTCCGTTCGGATACGGCAGGATGCTTCCGGCGGGATTGCTGAGGGAACCGGTCAAGGCTCTAAAGAGGGCTCAGGCGGTGGTTATCACAAGATACGATCAGGTAGCCGATGGCGGCATCGAGAAACTTGAAGAGGCGATAAAGGTGATCTCGCCGGATATTACGATAGCAAAGGCGGCGCACCGACATCCTTACGCAAAGGCGATAAAGGGAGCGGTTTTTACCATTGAAGAACTCAAGGCCCAGTCAATATTCGTGTTTTGCGGTATAGGCAATCCGGCTGCTTTTATGAATCGCCTTGATGAGTACGGCTTGGATATTGTCGGATCCCGCGTTTATAACGACCATCACGACTACACCGAACAGGACCTGACGGACATCTATGAAGAGGCAAGGTACCTCGAAGCCGATATGGTGCTATCGACGCAGAAGGACTGGGTCAAGACGACGCTTCTGTCGCAGAATGATGATAATATTGTGTTTGCGTATCTTGCTCTTGAGTTGGAATTTCTTGACGGTGAGGATAAAATAAAGAACCTTGTGAATAAGACGATTGACCAGTGGGTGGTTGACCGGTTATAGGAGCGGAGAACCGATGTATAAAGAACTATTAAAAGCGGTAACGAATATGGGCGATCCGAAAGTTTTGCTCGTTGGCGATTTTCTTATCGACAGTTATGTTTACGGCGACGCGCTGCGTATAAGTCCGGAGGCGCCGGTGCAGGTGTTGAAAGTTGTCGATAGAGAGTTTCGCTGCGGCGGAGCCGGGTCCGTTGCTATCGATCTTGCGGCATTGGGAGCGGGGTGTGTTTGTCTGGGTATTGTCGGCGACGATCCCAATGGTAAGAAGCTAACGCAAATGCTCACCGAGTGCGGCGCCGATACGTCGGGGCTTATCGCGCTAACGGACAGACCCACGATAAGCAAGGAGCGTTTGATAGGTCTTGCTCAACACCGTCATCGTCAGCAGCTTCTCAGGATCGACGAAGAATGCGATGACGACCTGACCGCCGATCAATATGCACAGATACTTTCGATATATAAAGAAAAACTCGGTGAAGTCGATGTGGTCTGCTTGCAGGATTACAACAAGGGTGTTCTGGCTGACGGTCTCTGTGCGAATATGATAAAACTTGCGAGTGACGCTGGCAAAAAAGTTCTGGTCGACCCGTCCATTTCAGATGACTATTCGAAATACGCCAGAGCTACGCTGATCACTCCCAACCGCAAAGAGGCCTCGGCGGCGGTTGGTTTTGATATTGAGACAATTGACGACGCCGAACGCGGAGCCGAAATACTGTTTAAGAAGCTCGCCCTTGAAGCGATCGTAATAACACTTGACAAAGAGGGGGCGTTTTTGAAGACTAAGGATATGGCGGTTCATATCCCGACGGTTGTACGAAATGTTTATGATGTGACCGGTGCAGGCGATATGGTGCTGGCTACGCTTGCGGCGACGATAGCAAGCGGATGCGATTATCAAACGGCAGTTCAATTGTCCAATATTGCCGGCGGACTCGAAGTTGAAAAGTTCGGCGCGACATCGGTCACTATCGACGAGATCGTAAATGAGATCATCGCGACCAATCGCGGAAAGACCGGAAAAATACACGATATCGATACGCTTGGTGAAATGCTTCGGTTCCATCGTCAGCAGAATGAAACTATCGTCTTTACGAATGGATGCTTCGATGTGCTGCACCGCGGCCATGTCGAGTATCTGAAATTCTGTAAGACCCATGGCGACATTGTCGTGCTGGGTCTTAACAGCGACAGTTCCGTAAAGCAGATCAAGGGCCCGGACAGGCCTATAAACAATCAGCACGACCGGGCATCGGTGCTGGCGGCTCTTGAGACCGTAGATTACATAACGATCTTCGAGGAGCCCGACCCGCTGCAAATCATAGAGAAGGTAAAACCCGATGTACTCGTAAAAGGCGCTGACTGGAAGGACAAAGGGGTTATCGGTCAGGATTTCGTAGAGGCCGGCGGCGGCAAAGTCGTCTTTGCGCCTCTGGTCGAGGGTAAGAGTTCGACCTCCGTGATCAATAAGATACAAACTCTGAAAAAATATTTGACAGGCGTAAAGAAAGCGCAAAAGAAAATTTAACTTATTGTTATTTTTCAGGAAAGCCAATGAGTAATAAAGCAATATTTCTCGACCGCGATGATACACTGATCGAGGACCCCGGGTATATCAACAGTCCCGACCAGGTAAAACTTCTGCCAATTGCGGCTGCTTCACTTATCGAACTGAAGCAAATGGGCTATAAGCTCATAGTTGTGACCAATCAATCGGGGATCGCAAGGGGTATCGTTAAGGAAGAAGCGATTGCCGAGATTCACCACCAGCTCAAGATACTGCTCGGACGTGAAGGGGCATATCTCGATGCGATCTATTACTGCCCGTATCATCCCAATGGCGTGGTACCGAAATTCAGCAAGGAAAGCGATCTGCGAAAGCCCAACCCGGGCATGATCTTAAAAGCCGCCGACGAGCATGACATTGACCTTTCGCAATCGTGGATGGTAGGTAACTCATATCGTGATATAACCGCCGGTCTGCGGGCAGGGTGCAAGACGATACTGATAAATTCCTCGGTGAAACCTGCGTACAAGAAGATCGGTGACCCGGAACCGGACAAGAAGGCTGTGAACATAAGAGAAGTCGCGAACATCGTAAAGATGCACCACTTACAGGAAAGAATTTCCGCAACTGCCGAGCCCAAAGAACAGTTGCCATTAGTCGAAACAACCATAGCCGAACCTGCAGGCTCCGTGACGGAGTCGATCTCAGCATTGGGGGCGGCGGCGGTTTTCGAACAACCGGAAACTATTGCCGAGCAAATCCCATCCAAGGCTAAACCCACTCATCCTGAAAAGACGCATCGGCTGCTCGAAGAGGTGCTCAGGCATGTAAGGATCGGCCGCCGCGAAGAAATGTTCCACGAGTTTTCATTGGCTAAACTCTTTGCGGGTATTTTGCAGGGATTGGTAGCGTTCTGTTTGCTGCTGAGTCTGTGGTTTTTAATGGACTCATCGCGGAGTGTTACCGCGGTACATACTGCCATAGGTTACGCGATCGTACTCCAGCTTATGACGATCGGCCTATACATGTTACGCGATGGTAAATGATCCAGGCGGCCCATCATGGAACAGGAAAAAATATTGGTCTATCTTCCTTCGCCGCTTGGCGATGCTGTTCTTTGCACTCCGGCTTTGCGCAGTCTGCGGGAGCGTTTTTCCGGGTCGAGAATATGCTTCCTTGCAAAAGAGCCCGTTAAAGAGGTGCTGTCTCCTTCCAATTTTGCTGACGAATGGATCGAAACGCCTAAAAAGTCCACGGGACTTATACATACATTGCGATTGCGGCATTTTGATAAAGCGATACTCTTTAAGAATTCGTTCGGCTCGGCAATGATCACATCTCTTGCTCGGATCCAGGAGCGAATAGGATATGCAAGGGACGGTCGGGGCATTTTTCTGACGTCGAAACTCAATCCTCAAAAAAACAGCGATGGAACTTTCAGGCCCGTTGTGATGGTCGACTACTATCTTGAAATAGCAAAGCACTTGGGATGCGATATTTCCAACCGCAAGCTTAAGCTCAATGTTGACGCAAGGGATATAGAGACAATACAGGAAAAACTGAAGTTCCTGCCGTCTGACAAACCGCTTGTGATACTCGTACCGGGCGGGGCGTTTGGGCCGAGTAAATGCTGGCCTTCGGATAGGTTCGCAAAAACAGCAGACTATCTTGTCGAGCGATTTGGTGCGACCGTGGTGATCTCAGTTGCGCCCAACGAAACCGAAGAAAGGATCGCTGATGATATTTGCCGCTCGGCGAAAAATAAAGTTTACGATCTTACGGAAACACCGGTTACCCTCGGTGAGTTAAAGGCCCTGTTCGCCAGAGCCGAACTTGTCATAACAAACGATACCGGCCCGCGGCATATCGCTATAGCCCTTGAGCGAAAAGTGATAACACTCTTTGGGCCAAACGACCCGACATGGACCCGGACGGGCTACGAAAACGAAATTGAGATTACGGGACATGCCTCGTGCGCACCATGCGCCAAACCGAAATGCAGCGAACCTTCGCATCTGTGTATGGAAGCTATCAGTGTCGAGCGAGTCTGCGAAGAAGCCGGAAAAACGTTAGCCGGGTAAGATGGATATCAAACCATGAGCCAGCAGAAATTTATAGAACTTTCAAGAGACTTCTTTATAGACGACCGGTTCGCAGACGCCTTTAAAAGGCAGGGGCTTGTCAGCATCGATTCGATATTTAATTTCAGCGGCGCCACCGAACTGGTTAAATCAAATATCTCAAAGTATAGAACGCGGCTGACTTTCGATATCACCGCACCTGACACAACTCTCTTTTTAAAACGCTATGACGATCCGCCGATATTAGATCAAGTCAAGAGGTGGACGCAGGGCCGGCGATGGCAGAGCATAGCGGATTTTGACCGGTTGCCAGCCGAGATATTAAATGACTCTGGTATCAAGACGCCGAAGACGATCGCTTATGGGTCGCAATTCAAAGGTCTTTTCGAAAGACGAAGTTTCATCGTTACAGAGAAGCTGCCCGCCGCCGAATCAATAGAGAGGAAGCTGCCGGATTTTGTTCTCAAACCGACAACCCCGCAAGCAGTGAAGATGAAAAAGGAATTCATAAACTCCCTTGCCGTTTTCATCTGTAAGTTCCACAAGACGGGGTGTTTTCATCGCGATCTTTATTTTGCTCATATTTTTCTCGGAGAAAATGGCGAGTTTTACCTGATAGACCTCCAGCGGACGTTCAAACCGAAGATATCGGCCTTCAGGTACCGCGTAAAAGATATCGCCCAACTATATTATTCTGCGCCGGGTAAATATTTTTCTCGTGCTGATCGGCTTCGTTTTTACCTGCGATATAGGGGCATCAGCAGCCTTACGGCGGCGGACAGGTTCTTTATCCGTCTTGTAAAGGCCAAGGCGTGGCGTATAGCCGGGCACGATATGCGTCACGACAGGCAGGTTCCATTTGCAATGTAGAAGCCTATCCGGTATAATGCCGGCGAGATGATAAAAGTCGCGATAATAATCGAACGTGCCGACATTGCCCTTGGCGGAGCTGAGCGCAGCGTTTTTGAATTGGCCAGCCAGTTGTCCACGCTTGATGTCAAGGTTACAGTGCTTGCAGCCAAGGGCCAGATGGACGCCAAAAACGTAAAGGTCCTCTGTGGAAATGCCCCGGGCAAGCGGACCTCGCTAAAGCAGTTCGAAGAGGCCCTGAAAGATCACTTCACAAGGAACCAGTACGATATCATTCACAGCGTTTTGCCGCTGCCGTTTGCCGATGTTTATCAACCGCGCGGCGGGGCGTACCCGGAGGCTATCGTAAGGAATGCGGCAAGCTATGGCAGCAAGGTCGTCTCGTCGATCAAACTGATCACGCACTACGCCAATATCCACCGCTCCGAACTGCTCAATGCCGAACGCCTGCTTTGTACCAAGGGCAGCAATACGGTAACGGCAGCGCTTTCGGAATATGTAGCCGGCCATTTCAGGCAGCACTATAACATAGACGATGACAGGCTCGTCACTATTCGCAACGGTGTAAAAGTTCCCAACAAGGTAAACACCGAAGAGGCCTATAAACTTCAGACTCAGATATACGCAATGCTCGGTATCCGCCAGGCGGACAATGCGATGATGTGCCTCTTCGCAGCCAATAATTTCAGGCTTAAGGGTTTGACGCCGCTGATCAAGGCAATGGGTGTTCTGACAAAGAAAAAAACCGCAAGGCCGGTTTATCTTGTAGTTGCAGGTTCCGGCAGTTCTAAAACTTACCGCCATTTAGCCGAAAAAATCGGCGCCAGCGACCGGGTGATCTTTCTTGGTAAGCTGCGGCATATCCAGTCGACGCTGTCTATTTGCGATGTTGCCGTGCTGCCGACATACTACGATCCGTGTTCGCGTTTTATCCTCGAAGCATTGACCGCGGCTAAGCCTGTTATTACCACACTGTTTAACGGGGCCGCTGAGGCATTTGTCGATAAGCGTCATGGCGTTATCATCGACAGACCCGGCGATGTTAAATCTCTGGCCAAGGCGATAGCTCATTTCGCCAATCCAGCCAACGCCAGCGAAGCGACCAGGGCCATCGTCGAAGATAAGCTGCGGGATAAGGTCTCGATCTTGCGGCATGCGAAAAAACTTGTTAAGCTTTACAACTCGATACTGACCGGAGATAAGGATTAGAAATGTTCGGTAATATTGTCGCGATAGCAGCAGCGTATTTGCTTGGTTCCGTGCCTTTCGGTGTGGTCATCGCAAGGGCACACGGCATCGATCTGCGAAAGATCGGCTCCGGCAATATCGGGGCGACAAACGTTGCAAGGGCACTCGGTAAGAAGTGGGCGTATATGTGTTTTGCGCTTGACTGTCTTAAGGGGTTGGCGCCGATGCTGGTTTTCAGACCCACCGGCGATGTGACGGTAGCATCGCTTTCACTGTGGCTGACGGTTGGGTGCGCGACGATCGCCGGGCATATTTTCCCGGTGTATCTGCGATTCAAAGGCGGCAAGGGAATGTCGACGAGTCTGGGCGTGGTGCTGGGGCTGTATCCGTATTATACGGTCTGCGGGGTTATCGCGTTTGCGGTGTGGGGTGTTTGCGTGCTTGTCTGGCGCTATATCTCACTTGCGTCAATGGCGGCAGCGGTTGCGTTCCCCGTGGTTTTGTTAGGTTTCATTGTCGCAAAGCCGCAATGGCAGTTAGTGACGCTCTGGCCGCTTTTGGTAGTAGCACTTCTTATACCGGCACTGGTAGTCATACGACACGTAGAGAACATAAAAAGACTCCTCGAAGGCTCAGAAAGCAAAGTCTTCCAGAGGAAATGATCTCAGCAAATCAACCGGCGTGTCATGACAGTTTTTTCGTGAGAATTTGTGAGACGACTTGCGGGTTTGCCTGGCCCTTTGATTTCTGCATTACCTGACCCATCAAGAAACCGCGTGCTTTTTTCGCTTTTTTACCGCCGGAGGTAACATCTTCTACGGCTTGTGCGTTTGTGGCGATGACTTCGTCGACGAGTGACTCTATTTCGCCGGCATCTGATTTCTGGACAAGGTTCTTTTCCTGTGCGATGGTTTCGGGGCTCTTGCCGCTTTTGGCCATTTCTTCAAAGATGGCGATAGAGGCTGTAGCGCTTACCTCGCTGTCCTGGACCATCTTGGCCAGTTTGCCGAGACCCTCAGCGGTTATACCCAGTTCGGATACCGAGCAGCCCTTTTCATTTGCCAGTTTTAACCCGATTTGTGTTATCAGGTTGCACACCCTTTTGGCCTCGCCGCCTGCCTTTACCGCATCTTCAAAAAATTCGGCGGTCGCTCTTTCGGCGGTGAGAACGCCAGCGTCATAGTCGCTAAGGCCCATCTGCTTTACGAAACGTATCTGCCTGGCGATAGGCAGTTCGCAAAGGTTTGACTTAATCTCGGCGAGCCACTCATCGTCCATCTCTACCGGGACCAGATCCGGCTCGGGAAAATAGCGGTAATCGTGGGCCTCTTCTTTTTCTCGCTGGAGCACGGTGCATTGATTCTCATCGTCCCAGCCGTAAGTGGCTTTGTTGCCGCTCTCCATAGTTACACCGGTTTCGAGAAAGTTGTCGAGTTGCCTGCGAACCTCGTATGCGACGGAGCGTTCGACAGCACGGAAGCTGTTCAGGTTCTTAACCTCGGAGATAGGCGTCTTGTACGTTTTGCCATCCTTTGTAATGTGCAGATTGATGTTGGGCTCAAACCGCATGTGCCCCTTTTGCATGTCGGCTTCGGATACGCCAAGATAGCGGACGATCCTCTGGAGTTCAACAGCCAGTGCCCTGACCTCGTGCGGCGAGTTCATATCCGGTTCGGTAACGATCTCAAGCAGCGGAGTACCCGCCCGGTTAAGGTCGATAGCCGAAAAGTTGCCAAAGGTGTGGATGTTCTTGCCTGCGTCTTCTTCAAGGTGGGCGCGTATTATGCGAATATGTTTCGTTTCGCCGTTTTCCAGCGGGATCTCGATATACCCCTTTTCGCTCATGGGCAGATCGTACTGGCTGATCTGATAATTCTTCGGCAGATCGGGATAGTAATAGCTCTTTCGGTCCCACTTGGTAAAGGACGGTATGCTGCAGTTAAGAGCCAGCGCGGTAAGGGCGGCATACTCGTAAGCCTTTTTGTTCATCGTCGGCAGAACGCCCGGCATCCCGATACAGACCGGGCAGACGTGCGTATTAGCCGTATCGCCATAAGCAAGCTCACAAGAACAAAACATCTTCGTCCGCGTCGCAAGATGAACGTGTATCTCTAAACCAACGATAACTTTGTATTCCAGATCACTCATTTTCGATCCTGACTAATGACTGTTGCTTTCCTTGAGCTTAGGTCGTTTTGTTTTTCGTACATTCTTGCGATCCGCAGGAGTTTTTCTTCGGTGAAGTTCGGCGACAGTATCTGCAAGCCGATAGGCAGCTCGCTGCTGTCGAAACCGCACGGAACGCTAATTCCCGGTACACCGGCGAGGTTCGCTGCTATCGTATAGATGTCAGCTAAGTACATCTGCAGCGGGTCATCGGTTTTCTCTCCGATCTTAAAGGCGGTCGTCGGCGAAACCGGCATCATCACACAATCGCAATTTTCAAACGCATTTATAAAATCGCCCCGGATGAGGTTTCGCACCTTGAGGGCACGCAGGTAATAGGCTTCGTAGTAACCGCTCGACAAAGCATAGGTCCCTAACATGATGCGGCGTTTTACTTCTTCGCCGAAAGCTTCGGCGCGTGACTTTGAATATACTTCGATATAGTCCTTCGGATTTTCCGTTCTGTGGCCGTAGTGTACCCCGTCATACCGAGCCAGATTGCTGGAAGCTTCGGCGGTTGCAATGACGTAATACGCTGCGATGGCATAGTCAAAGTGCGGCATGTCTATTTCAACGACCTCAGCACCCATTGATTTGTAAGTTTCCAGGGCCTGGTCGATCGCATTACGGACATCTTCGTCTGCCCCTTCGTTAAAGCGGTCCGCGATGCCGATCTTCAAGCCCTCAACAGGTTTGTCGAGATTTGCTAGGCAGTCGCCAACAGGAGCGATGTCGCTGGAAACGCTGGTTGAGTCTCGTTCGTCGTGTCCTGCAATGACGTTCATGACAAGTGCACTGTCGGCGACAGTTCGCGTAAGCGGCCCGATCTGATCGAGGCTCGAACCGTAGGCGACTAATCCAAAACGCGAAACTCTGCCATACGTCGGTTTCAATCCTACGACTCCGCAGAAACTCGCCGGTTGACGGACAGAACCTCCGGTATCGGAACCAAGGGCTGCAAAACACATCCTCGCCGCCACTGCCGCCGCCGATCCTCCGCTGCTGCCGCCGGGTACGCGAGATGTGTCCCATGGGTTTACGGTTTTCTTTAAACCTGAGTTTTCGGTGCTCGAGCCCATAGCGAATTCGTCCATATTGCACTTACCGATAAGAACGGCGTCTGCCCCTTCGAGACATTCGACGACATGAGCATCATAGACGCTATTAAAATTCTCCAAAATTTTCGAGCCGCATGTTGTAGTGCCCCTCGACATGGACATGTTGTCCTTGACGGCTATGGGTACACCTGCAAGAACTCCGAAGGCCTCGCCAGCGGCGATTCTTTTATCGATCTGTTTAGCCTTTTCAATAGCATCCTTACTGAACGTGCTCAAATACGCGCCGACCGAAGGGTCATGTTTTGCGATCTGGTCGAGAACCGCTTGGGTTGCGTCGCAGCTTTTGATCTTGCCCGCGGCTATAGCGTCCCTTAACTCTACACAGCTTAAATCTAATATCTCACTTGCCATCTGTTACCTGCAAATAATCTTTTTTTTGATGTTGGAGGAACCAATCGTATAATTCGCTATTGTCATAAGTTTGTGTCCATGAGTCGTGAGCGACACCTTCGTACATTGTCAGTTTCGCATTGCCGCCGGTTTCGTTTACGCGGTCGACCATTTTTCTGGATTCGTCCGGGTCCACGGTCGGATCCTCGTCGCCGTGAAATGCCCAGACGGGTGTTTCCTTGAGTTTGTACGCGATGACAGGCGTGCCGGCGCCGCAGATCGGGGCGATAGCCGCAAAACGGTCCGGGTGTGTAGATGCTATCGTCCACGTTCCGTAGCCGCCCATGCTGAGGCCCGTCAGGTATACGCGAGACTCATCGACGTCATACTTTTCGGTTATCTCATCGATAAGGACCATTACCGTTTCTATCATCGTCGGCCACCACTTCTCGAGCGGGCACTGCGGCGAAACAATGATGAAGGGAAACTCCTTGCCCTGCCCGATGAGTTTTGGCGGACCGTGAACCTTTACTTTATTCAGATTACTGCCGCGTTCGCCTGCGCCGTGCAGGAATATCATCAAAGGCCACTGCTTCTTTTCTTTGCCGTAATCTTCGGGCAGATACAGCAGATAGTTCATATGCAGCGTTATCTGCCGGTTCAGCACAGCCGAATGCTGGCCGGGCTTTGAGACTATCGGTGTATCCTTCTTCTGGCTGTCATTACATCCTGAAAGCATAGTTATCCCTGACAAAATTAATATCAACAAAAACTGTTTCATCTGGTTCATGCGCCGCTGCCGGTATCGAGAACTTTGGGAACCCTGAAATATTCTTCGTATCGTTTGGGGGCGTTGGCAAGTGCCTTTTCGACACCGATAGAATCCTTCGGCGTATCGTCGCGGAAGACGTTGTGGATCGGCAGGCAATGAGCCAGTGGCTCGACGCCTTCGACATCCAACTCATTGAGCTTTTCGATATACTCTAAAATAGAGCTAAGCTCGACAGAGAACTTTGCGATCTCCTCTTCGGTCAGTTCCAGACGTGCAAGTTTGGCGACCTGTCTTACCTGTGATTCATCTATTCGTTTTGCCATATCAATCCCTACATAAAAAAAGGCGAGACATACAAGCCTCGCCTTTGCAATTTATTCTCAAAACCTGTTACAAACCGTCAGCTTGAGGGATTCTCTGTAGGCTTGTAGTTCCGCTTCGGCGGCTTTACCACCAGGCCCATACGAATGGCTTTGGCCGAAACCTTGATCCGGCATATCTTGCCGTCGATAATGGCTCGTACCTTCTGGATATTGGGTTTAAATTTCCGCTTCGTTACGCCCGTGATGTTCTTACCGACACCGCCGTGCTTTTTAGCTTTACCGCGCCTGGCAATAGTGTTCCCAGCCGACGTTTTTCTTCCCGTAAAATGACAAACTCTGGACATCGTATAAACTCCCGTTTCTTAAAACACCGCAACACTAAAAGTGGCGGTCAAATACTCTCGTTTCATTAAATCCTCTAAAGCCCTACAAATATACACATCGCCACCAATTTTGCAAGCCCAAAACCGCAAATTCAGCGATTTTTTGCCAAAATTTCACCCCCAAACCCCAAAACGACGCAAAAATCGACGTTTTTCGCAATATACCTATATAAATTATCGCTATTTTTTCTCTTCCGGCGTCATCAAGTACTTTAAGTAGTCGCTTTCAGTCGACAATATCACGATGCTGTTCCTACCGAGATTCGTCTCATAGCTCTCCAGCGTCTTCATGAACGAATAGAACTCCGGATCCTTAGAGTAAGCTTCGGCGTATATCTTGATAGCATCGGCATCGGCTTTGCCTTTTATCACCTGTGCTTCTTTGTATGCCGCTGAGATAATTCCTTTCTCTTCATTTTCCATCTTACCGAGTATTTCCATGCGCTCACCTTCGCCTTCCGAGCGAAACTTCGCAGCCACACTTTCTCTCTCTGCCCGCATGCGGCGAAAGACCGATACCCGAACATCGTCACGATAATTAATGCGCTTGATCCGTACATCGACCAATTCGATGCCCAGGCTCTCGGTCAGCGGTTTTGCCGCGGCAAGTACAGCATCGGTTATAGCGTCCCTTCCCTTTCTGATCGTGGACACAGTACGTTCTTCGCCCTCAATACCCACTAATATCTGCATTTTACGATCCGAACTTCGTATTGCCTCAATAAGGTAATTATTGGTTATCTGGTCCCTTATCGCGGCGTTTATTATACGGTCGAGTTGGTGATGCGCTCCTGTTTCGTCACGTACCGCCTGGAAGAATACTAACGGATCGGATATCCGCCATCGAGCGAAACTGTTAACCCAGATAAACCTCTTATCAAGCGTAGGTATCTCTCTTGCGTCGCCGTCCCATTCGAGAATGCGTTTTTCAAAAACGTGTACTTCGTCGATCACCGGCCACTTAACATGAAGCCCGGCATCTTTTACGACCGCTTTATATTTACCGAACTGGGTAATGACGACCTGCTTGGTCTCGTCAACTGTGTAGATAAAAGATTTTAGGCCTAACAGAACGGCCGCCACAACTATAAGACTGATGATAAGTTTTTTATTTTGCATTTGAGTTCTCTCCTATATTCATTAAAGGCAGCAAGCCCTTTACGTCCTTGTCGATAATATATTTTTTATTCAGTAGCGGCAGCACCTTGCCAAGGCTTTCCAGATAAAGCCTCCTTCTGGTTACATCTTTACTTTGTTTATATTCCTCCCATATCTGTGTGAAGCGGCTTGCGTCACCGTCAGCTTCATTGACACGTTCGACGGCATAAGCCTGGGCCTGCTGTTTCATCTGTTTGGCTTGACCGGCAGCCTTAAAGACCACTGTGTTGTATTCCTTTTTCGCCTCATTCTTTAGCCGCTCTTTATCCTGCTGGGCGGTGTTGACTTCATTGAACGCGCTCTTGACCGCTTCCGGCGGTGTTACCTCCTGTAGGGTAACGTCGATAATGACGCCCGTCCCGTAGCTGTCAAGAATTTTCTGCATTTTCTCTTTGACCTCATTGTTGATCTCGCTTCTTCGCTCGGAGAGTACCTCATCGACCGACGAATCCCCAACAGCGCTTCGCATCACCGACTCGGCAACGTCACGGATAACCTGCTGCGGGTCACGGACATTGAAAATGAAATCTTTCGGTTTGGCTATCTTGTATTGAACCGACCACTTGACGTCCGCAACACTCAGATCGCCGCATAACATAAGCGATTCGCTGCTATACCCTTTGGTACTGAATTTGCTCTCGATGCCAGCTTTCAAGGTTCTAAATCCGAACTCTTCCTTGAAGACTCGCGTTACAGGAACCTTTGTCACGTTTTCGATCCCCATCGGGATCTTAAAACACAACCCCGCGTCTTCGACCCGTACGAACTTGCCGAACCGCCGGACAACTCCTTTCTCGTCGGTATTGACCTGGTAAAAAGTTGTCGTTGCCACCGAAAGCACCGCAATGACAACCAACGCCACAACCGCGTATTTCGCTATCATCCGCGGAGGTATCGTTTGATAATAGATTGGTTCATTGGCCATAGCTAAATCTCCTATACTGGTTAAAGTTCTCTAATTATAGTTTCCCATACATTTTTACAAGTTATCCGCCGGCGATCATCGGAAATATCGCCACGACGTCCCCGTCATTCAACTGACTATCTTCCACTGCCCTGATGCCGTTTACAAGAAGTATTTTCGCAGGTTTCTCGCCAAAGTCAAGAGGTTTAACAATATCTTTCAAAATAGTCCCTTCCGGCAGCTCCATATCCTTCTCGTTGAAGCGTCCTTCCCTGAAGGTAGCAAAAAGTTTTACTTTGACCATCATAATCACTATCCCATCAGGCGATCTGCAGATCGGCAAGTTTTTCCGGCGTCGGTATTCCCTGCTCGCTCCACCCGCGCTCAGCGTAATACTGCCCTAACATCTCCCCAAGACGGTGAACATGCCCTTTCGTGGGCCCAGCCGGCATCGGCTCCGAAAGCAGCCGCTTAGGCAGCGTATCCTGCCCAGGGTCGATCCCCACACTCAGATTATAAACTCGCTCAAGGTTCCATATCCTGTCCCCAGCAGCCATTATATCCTCCGTAGAGAAATCCTCCCCGACAATAGCATTAAACAGCCCCCTGTAATCATCCGCCCCGATCGCGAACGACGTAAACAGGCAAAGCCCAAGAGAATCTATCACCGCCGTCAGATCCTGAAACGCCTTAACCCACGTCGTTTTGCCTTCAATAGAAAATCTGTCAATACTTTCAGGCAATCCGAGTATTTCCGGCGATATCAAATATCCCCTCACATGACACCCGCCCCTGTTCGAGGTTGCGTATTGAAGCCCCTGCCCCTGAACGCCCCTCGGGTCATAAGCCGGTATCTCCAATTTCTTAACCGACATCGACAACTCTGCCTGACCGTAGCTTTCCGCTAATCTATACGAACCCTGCGCAAGTTTTGCGCCAAACCCTTCGCCCGCCCCCATCTTTCGTGTCCATTCGACAACAGCTTCCGTAGAGCCGAATTCAAACGCCGGCCCGTCGACCTCATCGGATTTTATAAACCCCTTTTCAAAAAGTTCCATCGCACACGCGATAGTGGACCCCGCCGAGATCGTATCAAGCCCGTACTCGTTGCAAAGGTTATTCGCCTTTATCACAGCCTCCAGATCGTCTATCCCGCAGTCGGCGCTGTACGCCCAGATGGTCTCGTATTCCGGCCCCTCCCCATCTTTGCACTCTCTACCGCACGCGATCGGGCAGCCGTAACACGCCGTGCTCTTAACCAGATACTTTTCCGATAAGGCCTCGCCCGAAGCCTTATCCGCAGTCTCAAAATACCCCTCCTGAAAATTTTTAGTCGGATAGATCCCGCTTTCGTTTATAATGTTCACCAGCACCGCCGTCCCGTATGTCGGCAAACCCGTAGAGGTAACATCGCATTCTTTGATCTTCGCTTTCACACACTTAAAAACCCCATCGAACTCTTCGGCCCTGGCAGTTTCAACTTTGCCGGTCCCCCTGACAAATATCGCCTTGAGGTTCTTACTGCCCATCACGGCACCCACACCGGACCGCCCAGCCGCGCGGTATTTGTCATTCATGATCGAAGCGATAAGCGATAGCTTCTCCCCCGCAGGGCCTATGGTCATAACACGTCCCTTCGGTTCCGCCTCATCCTGGAGTAATATGTCCGTCGTTTCCGAAACCAGCTTACCCCATAGTTTCTCAGCGTCCTTGATCTCGACCTTATCGTCTTTGATCGATATATAACATGGCGTAGCCGACTTTCCTTCCAGAATGATCAGATCGAACCCCGCCTTTTTCAATTCGGCACCCCAGAACCCGCCGGCATTCGACGAGGCGATCGTTCCGCTAAGCGGCGACTTGGTCACCACCATGTGCCTGCCCGAAGCAGGAGCCCTCGACCCGGTAAGCGGCCCCGTCGCGATCACTATCTTGTTCTCAGGACTCAGAGCGTCAACCTCAGCCGAAACTTCATTTTTTATAATGTATGTGCCAAGCCCCCTTCCCCCGATGAATTTCTTGGCCAAGCCCAAATCCAACTCTTCAACTTTCACATTACCGCTGGTAAGGTCTATCCGTAAGAACTTCCCACAATATCCGCCCATGTTCATTCTCCCGATTAAATTTTCATTTCGGTTTCTTCCGACGAACCGCTTTTTTCCCGCTCTTTTTCTTTATTGTCCCCCCGGTAGTTTTCATAAGGTAGGCGATCTGCCCCGGCGTAAGTTTCTTATACGCCCCGGACCGCATCCCCTTTACACTGACCTTCCCGATCCGTATTCGCTTAAGAGATTTGACCTTAAACCCAACCCTCGCCAGAATCCGTCGCACCTGCCGGTTAAGCCCCTGCTTTATTATAACTTGTATCGTCGATTCGGTATGGCTTCGGTGCAGAACCTTAACAGCCGCACGCGAAGTTTTACCCTCGGCAAGCCAGACCCCTTTTTTAAGCTGATCCATCGCCTCACCCGTGATCTCGCCGCGAACCTTGACCTCGTAGACCTTTTCAAGTTCATACTTAGGATGCGTTAACCGATTTGCCATTTCGCTGTCGTTGGTCAGGATGATAGCCCCGATCGTATCGTAATCAAGCCGGCCAACGCAAAATATCCGCGCCGTCGTATCGATAAGGTCGATCGCTTTCTTCCTGTCATAAGGGTCGGAATTCGTACAGATAACGTTTTTCGGCTTATTGAGCAGGTAATACTCCCTTTTAGCGATCTTTATCCGCTTGCCGTTGACCGTTATCAGGTCAGTATCCAGATCCGCAAAAGCCGGCAGCGTATCGACAACACAGCGATTAACCCGCACCACCCCTTCGAGTATCAACTCCTCGCATTTGCGACGAGAATCGATCCCCGCAGCCGCCAATATCTTCTGTAATCTCTGCCGAGCCATACACAGAATATACCCCCAAAACCCCTAATAGCAAGCAATTTATGCCGATTTGTGAAAAAAACGTGTGCCTATGTTCACGGTTAAAGGCTTTTTTAACAATGACTTATGAGTTATGCAACGCGCGAGTAACAAATACCATTGGTATTATTTAGGTTGCACAATTATTTCAGTAGTTTGCACTTTTACTGCAGGATTCCACCTTTGCATTTGTTTATCCTGCATTTTCAATTGTTTATCCAGTTCGTCAAGCTCACCGGCTGACGAAGTTGACTCAGAAGGCAGTGAGAAATCTTCAATCTTGAAATCGACATCAGCCGTCCCTGTCAACACCGCATTCATCCGCACAAGTTCCGCACCCGCAAGCCATTCTTTATCCATCTCAGGAAGATCGCTGTTCCTGCTGTTTACATCGGTAAAATCCAGCAGCTTTGATTTGGTCCTGACACGCACCGGACCGAGAGCATCCATTACATTTGCATTCATATTGTTCCCCGCCTCAGGCAAAAACGCCTCCCCACGTTCTTTATTGACAAGCAAATAAACAGGGCTGTATTCCGAATACATATTCTGTGATAGCTCAATACGCGAAATCTTCTTGACACGCCGATCAAACAATAAATTTATTTTCTTCTCGTGAAGTATCACCGACACCGCATTGTCTCTCTCAAGAACATCGTATATAACAACCTGCTCGGCACCGAAAGTCCCTTTCTCACCCTCTCCTAATGGCACTTCCGAAACGATTTCATATTTATAGATCTCAAGGTTGGCCCGAGCCGAATAGGTGCCCGCTTTGTCTTTATATTTGTGAAGATCTGCCCCGCTAAGACTGAATATCTCCGTATAAGAAAACTTTTCATTGAAAGGATTCACTAATTTCACATCACCCAATACTTTCTGTATCGAAGGCATGAATTCTAAATTGTAATATCCATGGCGTTTCATGGTTGAGATATACTTAGACTTAAGAACACTACTGTCAGGGTATCCCATCTGCGCATCGTACATCCCCTTAAGTATCGCGAATTGCCCCTCTGGCAAACCACTTACGGTACTCTTGGTGCTTATGGATTTTTCTCTTAGATCGTTCTTGTTGAACCGGAATCCATCGGAAACCATCAGGTTTTCAGGGTCGAAACCCAAAGAGATCCCTTCGACCTTTATAGCCGAGCTTTCAACCGCCGCAGATTCTTTTAAAAAGTCAAAGTTCCAGAAAAGCGTACCTACCCACATCACAATACAAGCTCCAGCAAACAGCATTGCGGTCCGCTTCGTACGCCGGGTCATAAATTGATAACCGATAATCAACCCACCGATTATGATCGTATAAAAGCATTTAGCGGCAGTGTATGACGCCTCCAAAGATGCCGTCTGGTATATATTTGAATTACCGAATTTTCTGATCGCAGGAAAGACCATCCCGACTACGGCCATCAGGATCATGATAACCACAATAATTGCAAACACAATGACACCAACAAGAGCATATCGGCTAAGCTTCGGGGTAACCGCCGCCAATATCACAAAAGGTATTATAAATGCCAGCTTTTCCATAACCACTTCCGGAACCGCCAGCGCAAGGTGATACCCAGAGGCACCGTTAGCCCCCAGCACAAACAGCTCAGCCGCAAGAAGCGGCAATATCAAAAATGTTAACATCGCCAATGATTTCGAAAGCAGCAATTCTTTTCGCAGGATAGGACGGGTATACCAAAACGCCGTCGTCCCAACCACGGAATCATCCTGAATGATCAAAGGAATAACAACGATCATCATCAACCCCTGCAAAAATCCGACCAGCTTCATAAGCAAAGGCAAGATCATCTGAAGCTCAAGAGCCTCCACCGCCAGCTTTTGACCGTATATCCCCAATGCCATCTGAACAACAATAAGCAGCAGCCATACCAGCATCAAATACCTAAGCCGAATCACATCTTTCTTGAACACATGTGTTATAATATTCATAAGTCAATCCTATAATTCAGTGATCGTAAACTTTTTCGCAAACACAACAAATATCTCACGCAAACTCATCCCGGACATTTCCACATTCGTACAATTCGGGAACATCTCACGGATCTTTCCGTCCCCATCGGCATACTGGCTATCCACAAAATGCACCGTCCGTCCCTGTTGCTGGCCCAGATACCATTCTTCCGGAAAAGCGATTTTCCCTTCCACCGGCTCTTCCAAAGTCACCTCAACACGCCTGAACCTACGCTGCAGATCGTCCGTTTTCTCGATAACTTTCAGCACGCCCTTATCGATGATCCCCACCCAATCCGCCAGCCTTTCAACCTCGTCAATATCGTGCGACGAAATAAATATCGTCCAGTTCTCATCCTCGGTAATTTCAAGCATCGCTGTAATAAACTCATCCCGAACCAACGGGTCCAACCCGCTAAAAGGCTCGTCAAACATCAAAAGCTTCGGCCTGTAAGCAAGCGACGAGATCAATGCAGCCTTCATCTTCATACCCCGGGACAGACTCTTTATCTTTTGTTTCATCGGCAGCTTAAATTGATTTATCAGCCCGTCGCAAAATTTATCGTCCCACGTCGGATACATTGCTTTGCAGTAATTCAAAAAACGCTTTACGGTCATCCACTCCGGCATCTCCTGGTTTTCCGAAACGTATCCGATCTGCCCGAACACATCGCCCCCGAGCTCACTCGAATCGACTCCAAGAACTTTCGACGTCCCTTCCGTAGGGGTCATAATATTCATTAACATTTTGATCGTCGTCGTTTTACCCGCACCGTTCGGCCCCAAAAAAGCGAAGATGCTCCCAGCCGGCACCGCAAGGTCAAGTCCCTTAACAGCAACCGTCTTGCCAAAACGTTTCGTCAATCCCTTTGTTTCGATGGCATTATTCATTATTTACCTTTCCTCTCTTCCAGTTCCCAGTTACTTTCAATCGCGTCGACAACATCTTTTTTAGTAATAGACAGCCGCTTCGATTCGACGATTAATTCTTCCACCTGATCGTTTAAGATTTTTCTGCGTTGTTCTTTCGTCGCAAAGCCTAACTCCGCAACAATACTCCCTATCCCCGGCAGAACTTCAAGCATTCCATCGCGCACCAGATGACCGATCACCTTTTGAGCTGTATTGGGATTGATCCGAAGTTCCTTGCTCATCTCGCGAACAGAGGGAAATTTATCGTCAGGTTTCAACTGACCGGTCGCTATGGCCTTTTTAACGGCATAAATGATTTGTTCATAGATGGGACTGCCGTATTGAAATTTGATTGTAAAATTTATCACTATTAACTTTCCTTTACTTAACTACCCGTACTATATCACATAGTACACCTGACGCAAGAAAAAAATTGAACTTTTTTAAAAAAATTTACAAAATCCCCATTCCCACCTCAAAAACCGACTTTCCAATCAAAAAATCCGTGTAATCCCGCGAAATCCGCAGTTGCGGTAAAATCTTTCCCTTTTGGTTAAAAATTCACTTGACTTCTAATACCCAACTTTGTGTAATATCCATCTAACATTAAAGATAACGGTGCCACTGGAAGAGTCACATCAGAGGAGTGTAGCACAATAAGAAAGAAATAGGGAGGCGTCAACAATATGACCCCCGAAGAATTGACTGCTTTAGATAATCTGACAGGTCTGGAGCGAGCATATATTAAATCGAAGTTACGGGAAACATTCTATTCTGACCGACTTGTCAGAACGATTGAAATTGATTTCTGGGGCAGAATAAATATTGACACGATTAGCTGGGACGAGTTTTGGGCAGAAGCACCCGTTGAAAATCGTAAACTAAATAAATTACGGACTGATTTGAAGTTTGCTCGAAAAGCATATTTTGATTCGCATTTTGATGACACTAAAATTGCGGATTATGGTTATTGCTATTTTATATTGTTGTCGGAACTGATTAGTCTATTGACATTATATCCTCAGGACAAAGGCTTTCGCCTTCAATTATTGAAACTTTTGAGCTTTGAGAATTTTGCATTACGTTGGGAGGGAATTGAGAAAACTGACATCGCCGCAGGGACGGCTAGCCACAGAAATCCTGCATACCTTCTTGCTAAACTCAGTAATCCCCAAATGCAGGATGACCCAAAATACTTACCAATAGTGATATTGCCTGAAAAAAAGGGTGACCATTTGTTCTACCATTACCGGCAATACAAAATCTGCGAGGAACCTGTGTTTTCACTTTTTCTATACCCGGCAATTTCTCATGAGTACCGGGCAGCATCTTTTGGCCTGATCGAATCCTTTACGAAAGGCTTCTCAAACAAATCTGACCCTCGAAGCCGTCAACGATCGGTCAGAATAACTGATTCTATTCTCTTCCCTTTTCTTAACAACTTCTATGCAAATAACGGTCCGCCTCATAGATTGAATGTAAACATGGCTGATCTTGGTGGCGGAAATGGTGCGTTAGTAAGTAATATCTGGCGGCATTTACAAAGTAAATATTCGCAAGTCGCTAAACATTGGTTCTTATCCTGTTCCTTTGTGGGCCTGCGTGTGCAAAATCCTGCACGGCACTTCACAAGAGGACTGGTTAGAAATAATATGTCCTATCTGGATTACTGTCAAATGGATTATCGAAGCTGGTTGGAAAAATATATTAATAGAAATAAACATCAAATTGATATTGTATTGATGTGCAGATTGCTGAACAATATAAGTGATTTTAAAATAAAAAATACGGATGATTCTTATTCGATAATGAAGATTGCTGGCAGAGGGGCAAATCCTGGATCAATAGCCTATGAAAGATATCGCCCGACCCAATGTCTGAATCCCAAGAATTTTGACTTCAAAGAATTGATTTTGACTAATGGCAAAATACATTTGCGAGATGACCGCATCTATCGCAGTCTTTCATTGACAGATTATTACAAAGGAATTCATTATTGTACTAGTAAAAATTATTCTTTAAGTGATTCAGTATTTTACCCAACCCGGGAATTCAATAAAGATGCACTGGAATTGCCTGATGGAACCAGTCTATTAAGACGATTGTCTCAGGTTGCTAAGCTGGTAGCTATAGAAGATACCGACTTGAATGAAAAAATATTAGCAGAACATTTTGAACATTACAAACTTGACAAGTGCAGAGTTTTAGAGGTTAATAAGAACTCGAGATATGCCTCGCATATTTTCGCAATTTGCGATAAGAAGTATAGTCCGTATTTACCCGAAAGATCGTCATAATGAAGATCGCTTACAAAGAGCGTAAAACTAATTTCTTAACTCCCTCCGGGCTTCGATGCCTGGCGTCGCTGCCTACCGTTAACGTATCCGCTGGCTGTGCGCATAAATGTGTTTATTGCTATACAAAAGGCTACTCCGTATATCCCGGCGACGCCGTCGTCGAGCTCTACGAGAACATGGCCAATCGAATCGCCGATGAGATCAGCAGAAAACGAACCAAGCCCAAAGCCGTATATTTCTCTCCTTCCTGCGATCCGTTTCAGCCTGTCGAACAGATCCAGCAGATCAGCTTCGAAGTAATGAAGATGCTGCTCGATAAAGACATCGGCGTTCAGTTCGTAACCAAGGGCAGGATCGCCGATCAAACCCTGCAACTCTTTCAGCGGAAAAGCCCCCTTGTTTGCGGCCAGATCGGAATAACCACAGTTGACGACGATATCCGGCAACTCGTAGAACCGTTCACCGCAACGGTACAGGACAAGCTCACCCAACTGAAAAGGCTCAATGACGCCCAGGTCAAAATGACCGTACGCTGCGACCCGCTCATTCACGGACTTACCGACTCTGAGCAACAAATTGACGACCTCTTCACCGCTACCGCCAAAACCGGCTGCAAGGAAATCGCGATAAGCTTCCTGTTCCTCAGGCCCGCAATAACCAAAAGCCTCAAACAGAATATCAATGACAAGGCCTTACTCGACACGATCCTCAAGCCATACGCCAAGTCGATCCAATTACCCATCGGCGTAAAAAACTCAAACGGCACAATGCTCCCGACAGAGGTCAGGAAAACCATCTTCGCCAGAATACAAAAAATAGCCGACGCTCGCAGCCTGACCATCCATCTCTGCGGATGCAAGAACCCGGACATCACCAATGAAAACTGCCGCATAACCCGCCCCACGGACAAATCGAATAAGATGTTGTTTTGAAACCAAAAAAATCCTGTGATCCTGTCAAATAATCTTCCAATCGCGCTTGCACTATCTTGCTATTTCCCAAAAAAATAAAAAATTTTTACTCCTTTTCTAACAACGACTTACCGTTTTTAACCCCCAAAAAAATCGCCGATTTTTGCATCAAACACGCAAGTTCGTGCAAAGGGTGGGGGCTCTATGTTTTTTGAAAGAACACAAACATAATATGAAATATATACTTAAATTAAGTCATTTAGAAGTTTCTGGCTGCTGTGAGCACCGCTCACTTGCGGTAAGGAAAGGCCGTGATAGAAACTTGTTTCGTGGCAGGGTCTTTTCAAACCGCAACAGTTGGTTCAAAGAACCAACCCAGCCAGCTTCAAATCTAATCTCTGTGGCCCTCGCTGCCCTCTGTGACCGTGCTGAAAGTCCGCCGAAGGAGGATGGCAAAGTTTTTAATATTCGTGCCTATTCGTGTGCATTAGTGGTTCAAACGGACAATACCCGCCAATTTCCAGGAAAATCCAACGCCAAAAACCTTATTTCGCGAAACGAACCCAATTTCAGCAAGACGACCCCCACCCTAACTCACGAAATAACAAGGAATTACAACAGATCACACCGAAACCACCACCCCGAAAACGAACCCAAAGCAAACCCAATACGAACCCAATTCGAACCCAATACGAAGCCAATTAGAACCCAATACGAACCCAAAACAAACCCAATTTACACCACTTATTTCACGGAGAATTTTTCTATTGACTATTGAGCCCTCAAAAGCCATACTATACGCTTAAGTATCCACCGGTTGGGTGTTTATCGCAGATATTGTCTAAGTTATCAGGTTTGCGGATCGGCTTTCTTACCAGAAGCCGTCTTTTGTAACAGTTATTAGGTTTTTTGAGGAGTTTTATTATGCCCGCTGGCAAATCTTCAGACAGCAGCGCCACGCTTTACGCGATGATAACCTTTGTTGTGCTATTTCTGATCACATTGGTTTGTACCATTATCTTCTACAACAAATCCGAGAATTACAGGATCCAGGAAGAAAACACCACCAAAAAGATCAGGGAGCTTGTCTCCGTAAAAGAACAGTCCAAACTGGACAAGATCGTCGGAAAACGCCTAAAGAACAAAACCTATCTGGGCACCATGAAACAATATCTCGACGAATTATTCTCGGCGATCACCGGCTTGGTACCGGAAGATAGTTCCGCCCAAACGCAGATGCAAACGATAGGCGCAAAAGTAACAGACGCCAAGATGCGGATAAACGATACGCTCGAATATCTCGCCGAAGATGTCAGCGCAACATGGGGCCCCGATGGCGTTGACTTGCTCCGAACCATTGTCGACTTGAAACACGATCTTGATGCAGCCAATAACAGCGCAAGGAACATGGAGACCCTGCTCGATGAGGTACAGCAGGAATATGACGATGATGCTGCAAACTGGCGGGACGAAGAACAGATGCTTATCGATCAAAAGGATCGGATACAAAAAGCCGCTGAAGTTCTGCATGCAGAATATAACGGCCTGAAAGAATTGATGGAGCGGTCAACTGAAGAACAGGTTCGTGCCTACATGGACAAGCTCGACGGGGCTAATGAAAAACTCGAACAAAGCCAGATGGACCTGCTCAAGGTCCAGGCCGAACTCGATAAGACAAACCAGTCTCTCCAGATCGCTCTTAATACTCTTGAGGAGATCAAACCGCGTCCCGATGTTGATGTACTCGCCTACAAACCAGATGCCAGCATAGTCTCTGTAGAAGGCAATGTCGCCTATATCGATATCGGTTCGCGCGACCATGTCTATGCCGGGCTTACCTTCAGCGTCTACGATAAAAATATCCCCATACCCAAGGACGGCAAGGGAAAAGCCGAGATAGAGGTCTTCCAGGTCTCCGGCAATGCAAGTGCCGCCAGAATACTTACCTCGTCGAAAAAGAACGCTATCGTGCCCGAAGATATCGTCGCTAACCTTATCTGGGACACTGCCGCAAGCAACACATTTGTCGTTTCGGGAACATTTGATTTCGATGGTGACGGCTTCGCCGACCGTGACGGCAAAGAAAGAGTTATCGAACTGATCGAACGCTGGAATGGCCGCATTGTCGATGACATCTCGATAAGGACCGATTTTATTGTTCTCGGTATGGAACCTAAGGTAATGATAGTTCCTACGTCGAACCAGATCGATATTGACCCGACGATCGAACAGAAATACGAACGTATGCAGCAGGCGGCTCTGCGTTATGATAGCATCATTGAACAGGCAAAGACCTTTATGGTTCCGGTGTTCAACCAGAAGCGATTCATGAATTTGATAGGTTACGAATCGACCGCCAGAAAATCTAAACCTTTCTAAGGCACTAAGGCTCGACGCCGATTGACGCGACGTAGACATCGCCTGTGTATTTGGCCGAATCTTCATTTTCGGCAAAGCCTGTCTTTACGGCTACGAATGTCACCGTCGCCGCTGCCTTTATTGCTGTTCCTAACGGCTCGCCGCTATCGCAATCAAGACCTGATGGGATATCAACGGCAATTGTTTCGATCCGGCTGGCGTTTATACTCTCGATCAGTTCAATGTGCCCACCACGAAGCTGACCTGTAAGGCCCGTACCCAGTATGGCATCGACGAGAATGCCACAGCCTTTAGCAAAATTTTCCACCTGGCCCCTGATATCGTCACCGGATATATCCATCTCTATTATGGGAATATTTATTTTTTCGATTATATTGAGGTTGACCCGTGCGTCACCTACGATTTTTTCCCGGTCGCCGCAAATCACCACGTTGGCTTCAATGCCCCTGTTGACCAGGTGCCTTGCGATAACGAAACCATCACCGCCATTATTGCCCGTTCCGCAGAATACGCATACTTTTGCCTTTTTAATAGCATTGAGCCGATCTGCGATCAGTTCTGCGCAGCTTCTACCGGCATTTTCCATCAGAATCACGCCCGGTATGGACAGTTCCTCTATCGCGAAGCGGTCGAATTGCCGGACCCGATCACGGGTCATGACCTTGAAATCGCTATCTTTTTCCCTCAGATACTTTTTCATACGCGATCCTTCTTGACATTTGGCTGTTTATATGTATAATTATAGGCTTATGTTACTGTATTCTCAAAACACAATTATTAAAGGTGCCCTAAAATGAAGAAAAATACGATTTTATTCTTACTCCCGGTCATTTTCCTGGCTACATTGATCTTTTTCGCCGGCTGCCAGGAGAGTAATAAGCTTTCGGACAAACGAGCGAGACTTGTCGGTAACGAAAATCTCCAGTTGAAAAAACAACTCACAAAGAAAGACGATGAGATCAAGGCTCTCAACGTACGGATCGAGAAGCTTGAAGCCGAGATTGTCAAATGCGAGAAAAACACCGAAACCTCCGTTCAACGCGTAACAAAATCAGTTGGCGATCTAATGGGCGTATTCTCTGAAACCACCCAAAAAGCTGCTACGCTCGAAGCCGAGAACGCCCATCTTAAAGAGCAGATCGAACAACTGAAATCTCAGGCTGGAAATTAGGCTCATCCGGTCATCCGGATGGGCAAAAATTTGCCCATCCGACAGGACTTTTTTTGTGTTTGAGATCATTCCACTTGTGAAAAAAGCGAAAAAATGATTCATATTCAGGAACCTTTTGACCCTATTATAGATCGTGCCGGCACGGGCAGTGTCAAGTGGGAGAAGTATTCCGGCAGCGATATTATCCCGATGTGGGTTGCGGATATGGATTTTGCAGTTCCGCCGCCGGTTATCGAAGCTTTGAAAAAACGTGCCGATCATGGGATCTTCGGATATACCCTTGCCGAGCAATGCCACTACGATGCCGTCGTAGATTGGGTTCGCTATCGGCACGGCTGGCAGATCGAGCCGGAGTGGATCGTCTGGATGTCAGGCTTGGTTTCTGCGTTAAATACAGTTTGCCGTGGTTTTGCCGAAGAGGGTCAGGAGGTGATAAGTTTCACTCCGATCTACATTCCTTTTTTGCAGGCACCTTCGAATATGGGCAGAAGGCTTTTGCGATGTCCGCTTAAAAGGGTTGACGGTCGATACACATTCGATCTTGAGCGATTTGAATCATTGATAACCGAAAACACGAAAGTACTTCTCTTGTGCAGCCCTGGCAATCCGGTAGGGCGGGTGTGGAGTGAATCCGAACTTCGCAATATTGGCGAGATATGCATTGCAAACGATATTGTTATATGCTCCGACGAGATACACTGCGACCTGACGCTTGACGGTGCAATTCACTATCCCACGGCAAAGGTCAGTCTTGAGATAGCCGGGCGTACGATAACCCTGATGGCTCCGAGCAAAACGTTCAATGTTCCGGGCCTTGGTTGTTCCTTCGCGATCATTTCGAATGATTCGCTGCGAAGGCAATTCAAACATGCAGGCAAAGGTATTGTTCCTCATGTAAATACGTTCGGATACACGGCGTGTAAGGCAGCGTTTAATGACAGCAGGCAGTGGCATGGACGGCTTCTGGAGTACCTCTCCGGCAACCGTAAGCTTGTTTACGAAATGATCAATTCCATTGACGGGATGTGGGTTGATAAGAGCGAGGCAACTTATCTGGCGTGGATCAATATCGAAGGGCTGAATATCGAAAAGCCCGTTGAGTTTTTTGAGAAGACAGGTGTTGGGATCGAGGACGGTGCGGACTATGGCGGTAAGGGGTTTATACGGATGAATTTCGGTTGTCCGAGAGCAAGGCTTGTTGAGGGGCTTAACCGGATCGAAAAGGCTGTGAGATCGCTGTGAACGTCTTTACTTATCGCCGGTTTTAGATATCCGCATGGGCGAAAATTTGCCCATCCTACAAAACTGATTAAAATAACAAATCTGACAGCGATCATTACAGGCAGAGTTTTTGTGCGGCTTTTATGCAGTCTTTTATGTTGGCGTCGGGGCAGCGTTTTTGTATTGCGGCGGCGGCGAGGGCTGCGAACATTGGTTCGGGGTGCATTGGTCTGCTTGTCAGGCATGGGTGGGCCTGGGTGCCCATGAAGAATGGGTGGTCGGGTATTTCGAGTATCTGCATGATGGGCTGGTTCGGTGCTTTGCCGGAGAAAACCAATCCGCCCTCTTCGAGGCGCTGGATGTATTCAGGGTCAACCTCATAGCGGTGACGGAATCGCATTCTTACCGAAGATGCTTTACCGAAAAGCCGGGAGGCGATGGTATCTTTTTTGATCTCGATATCCCTGCCACCTAATCGCATGTTGCCACCGAGGCCCTCTATTTTTTTCTGTTCGGGCAGGATGTCAATAACAGGTTCTGCGCAACCCGGCTGGATCTCATTGCTGTTTGCCCCCTTCAATCCGCAGACGTTACGGGCGAATTCTATTACGGCCATCTGGAAGCCTAAGCAAAGTCCGAGATACGGCAGGTTGTTTTCTCGGGCATATTTTACGCAGGCTATCTTGCCCTCTGTCCCGCGGGTACCGAATCCGCCGGGTACGATTATCGCATCGACGCCGTCTAAATGCTGTGCCGCGTTTTCGTCGGTGACGCTGGTCGTTTCGATCCACTTGATATCGATCTTGCAGCCTAATCCAATTCCTGCATGCTCAAGGGCGTTGAGTATCGAAGCATAGCTGTCGCGGACCGAGGTATACTTGCCGGTTATCCCGACGGTTATTTCATGTTTTTCCTGGCCGATCTTATCAGTGAAATCGCACCATCTGGCCCATTCTTTCCGCTCGTTCCGCAGGCTTATCCGGTCCTCGATCTTCATTATGCGAAGCACCTCGAAGTCCAGCCCACAATCCCTGAGCATGGCTGGTATCGTATAGATGCTCGCCGAATCATGCATACTAAAGACCCGCTCAAACGGGACATTACTGAAAACGCTTATCTTCTGTCTTACCTGCTCGCTTACGGGATTCTCGGCGCGGCAAGCAACAATGTCCGGCTGAATACCCATCTGCATAAGCTGCTTTATGCCGAGTTGGGCGGCTTTGGATTTCTGCTCGCCTAATGTTTTCGGCTCAAGTATATATGTAAGCCCGACGAAACAGCAGCTTCCCGGCCCCTCTTCATAAGCCAGTTCACGCATTGCCTCTATATAGAACGCGTTTTCCAGATCGCCGACGGTCCCGCCGATCTCTACGAAAATGACATCAGCATCGGATTCCATCGCAAGACGCCTTAGCTTTAGCTTGACCTCGCCGGTAACGTGCGGGATCATCTGGACATCGCGACCGAGATAATCGCCGTGGCGTTCCTTGCTCAATACGGAACTGTAGATCTGGCCGCTGGTGGTGAAATTAGCCTTACTCAGGTTCTGGTCGAGCATCCTTTCATAAGTGCCAAGGTCCATATCGCACTCCATCCCGTCGTCGAGGACGAATACCTCGCCGTGGCGGAACGGATTAAGCGTACCGGAATCAATGTTCAGATAACCCTCTAACTTGATGGGCGAGACTTTCAGGCCCTTATCCTGCAAAAGTTTGGCCAGACACGAGGAGAATATCCCCTTGCCCAGACCGCTCATCACCGTACCCATGACGATCACATAACGGGTCCTGCCCTTTTTGTAACCTTCCGGTATCGGGGAAAAATACTCAGTCTCCGTTGAAACATCGCTAACTCTGCTCAACAATTCTCTGCTATCTACCATGGTCATGTTTTCCTATTATTATAGAATTACGCGTGGGCATAGCCCACCCTACTAAAGTGGATTCCCGCCTGCGCGGGAATGACAAGTTTCATCTGTCCTTATTTACTCATTCTTTCAACGAATGCTGCGTACTGCTCGGGTGTATCTATTCCTTCGCATGCTTGGGGGACCTTGGCGGCCATAATCGTATAGCCGTACTCAAGTGCCCTTAGCTGCTCTAATTTTTCACTAATTTCCCAGGCTGTTTGTTTCCTCTGTGTTATCTCTAACAGAAAATCCCTTCGATAAGCATATATTCCGAGGTGCCGCAGGTATCCGTCAATTGGCCCGACTCCGGCGGCATCGCGGTCATACGGTATGGCGAGACGGGAAAAGTACAGTGCCCTGCCAGTTTTGTCCACCACGGCCTTTACGACGTTGGGATTTGCGACCTGTTCTGCGCTGTCAAATCCTGTGACCAGCGTTGCCATGTCCGCAGAGGGGTTATCGAGCAGAAGCTTTGCGACGATGTCGATGTTTTCAGGGGCTATTTCCGGCTCGTCGGCTTGGAGATTGACGATAATGTCAGCTTCGATATTGGTTACGGCTTCTGCGATCCGGTCGGTTCCGCATTTATGCTCGACGGAGGTCATTACGCAATCGGCGCCGAAGGTTTGGCAAGCCTCTAAAACCTGATCGCTGTCGGTGGCGATGAGTACCTTATCGACCGTTTTGGCGCACAGGGCACGTTCGTAGGTGTGCTGGATGAGGAACTTGCCGGTTTCGTTAGCGAGAACTTTCCCCCGGAATCGACTTGAACCGTAACGAGCCGGTATTACAACGACAACTTTCACAAAAGGGCTTCCTTGCAGCAATTTCATTAAAAATAACAAAAAACCACTGCCCGAATATATTAACCGAAGCCGGCGGGCCTGTCAACAATATAAAACAAAAATTTGGTTCATCTGAAATTTGTTGTAAATTCGGTGTTTTAGCTGACCTACGCATTGTATTACTGGCTGTTTTTGGCAAATGTCCTTTGGAAGCCGAACTTTTTTATTTTTCGATAAAGTGTCGTCTGGCTCAGTCCCAACTGCTTTGCTGCTGCCGGTATCGAACCATGTGTGATCTCCAGAGCCTCACGGATCAGATTCTGCTCCATCTCATTGATCGAAGTTATCGTCTTTATCGGCACATTACCATCGCTCATTTCGGGGGTCGCTGTTGATGCTGTCCGCAGGATGTCACTGCCTAACATATCGGCGGCAAGCTCAGTTCCCTGATTTGTGATCACGATCTGATGGATAAGATGCTCCAGTTGCCGCACATTGCCGGGCCAGGGGTACTCCTGCAAAATACCCATAGCTTCCGGGCTTATACTCTCCATTTGCCGCCCATATTTTCGCCTGGCAAGGTCAAGAAAATAATTCGCAAGCAACCCGATATCTTCGCCCCGTTGTCTTAAAGGCGGAAGTGTGATCGTTATCATGCTGAGCCGGTAATAAAAATCGCTTCGCAGCTTTCCCTTTTCTATTTGCAGAGACGGATTACGATTCGTTGCCGCGACAACTCGCACATCAACTGTCTTTCGCGACCTGGCGCCAACCGGCTGAACTACATGATCCTGCAAGAACCGCAACAGTTTAGCCTGGATGTTATAATCCATCTCGCATATCTCATCCAGAAACAGCGTTCCGCCGTCGGCCTGCTCGCAGAAGCCCATATGCCGCTGATGCGCACCGGTAAACGCTCCCTTTTCATGCCCGAATAAAGCGCTTTCGATAAGCTCGCGAGGTATCGCGGGTGCATTTACCGGAACGAAGGGCCCTGCCGCTCTGGAGCTGCACCGGTGGATCGCCCTTGCCACAAGCTCCTTACCGACGCCGGTCTCACCGAGGATCAGAACCGCCGCATCCGTCGGAGCAACTACCTCAACCCTCCTGTAGACCCTTTGCATGATGTCGCTTTGCCCGACCATCCCGTGAAAGTCATTCTCACAGTCAGTAGCTTCGAGTACCTTTATCTTCACCATAAGACGGTTATGCTCAATCGCCTTTTCCACCTCCACCTCCAGCCGTCCAAAATCAAGCGGTTTGGTGGCAAAGTCATATGCACCTTTTTTAAGACAGCCGACAGCCGCGTCGACAGTCCCATATCCGGTAATGATTATGATCGGGACATCCGGAAGATGATCCTTCAGTGGACCTATCACCGCCATACCATCGTCCCCGCCAAGTTGCAAGTCAAGCAAAATCAAATTAGGTGTAACCTCTTCGAGCTGCTGCCACATCCGCTCTATCGAATTTACCCCAAGATGTCTATACCCCCAACCCTGCACCTCATAGTCGATCAACGCCAGAAGATGCTCATCGTCATCGACACTCAAGATCAACGGCGTATACTCTGTCATTGCCGTCCCTTTCTTTCACGAATTCCAAAAAACAACACCAAAGATCATAATTCAGATATTCGCACCTGTACCAGTCCTGCCAACCTTTCGATTCCCTTACATGTCTTTTCCACCTTTCCGCTTTTGGCGGACACTTCAACCTCACTTGCCATCTTAGCAATCTTCAAAAGCCCGTATGTGCCGGCCGTTCCTTTTATCCTATGGGCCTCGGTTTCCACCTTAGGCAGATCCTTGCTCTTAAGCGCTCCGGCCATTATTTCAACTTGTTCCGGCAAGGCACGCAAATATTTCGCAATGAGTTCTTTCCACTTCTCTTTTCTTTTGGCACTACAACCATCTTCGAACGAAACCATACGCGCACTCCTTTCGTGCATCCATGCATCCGGGAATTCCCTTTCGCTTGCGGAGCCCTCCGTGGTGTCCCGTATTCACTACTAAAAAATACGGGTACTTCTTTACTTTGTTCTGCGACCAACACTCACAAAAAATGTGATCCGGAAACAGGATCAAACTTCAGGATGCTGCACATTTTTTAATGCTTGTATGGCACAATTAAATTTTACACCACCTTGCCTGTAATGTCCATAAAAAAGCGGAAAATTTCCAGACTATTCTGAAATTTTATTAAATTCTCAGACTACTCGCCGGTATCCTGCCTGCATTCAAAATGACCGATTATTCTCAAATTGAAAGAGCATAATGGAAAGTTCTTTCTAAAACCCGCCTCTACGTCCTCAAAAACTCATAAAAACTGCTGGCACGCCTTTTGCGAAGTATATTTCGTCTCAGGTGCCACCTGACAACGAGACCGTATATGGCGGATTAGCGGCTACCCCCGTCGGAGTAGGGATGCTTTAACGCATAACCCTGATGACCACTGATAAGGTAAATAGGTGTAGTTTTAGAGGTAGGAAAAGATGGCAGAGATTAAAAATAGCGACAATAGCAGCAAACTATCTTCACTGTTCCAGAGGATTAACAGCAGGGAGGCCCCGGGAATCCTCCGTAGGGAAGCAAGCCGACTGATAACATCTGTCGAAGCCAAAGATATCGAGCAAGCCGAGCATGACCTCGTCGAGATCGGGTTCACCGCCCAATTAGCTCGGCAACTTTCTGCAACATTTATGATGATGGGCCTGCTTGAGAAAAAGGACCACCTCCGAACAACTCTGCCGGCAAATCACATCCTTCGCCTTGTACTTGTCGAACATGACCTGATAAGAATATTTATCGCAGAACTAAAAGACCTCACCGACACTATAGTTCACCTCGACCACCTGACAAACGTCAGCTCCGAATTTTGCAGACTCACACACATCACCGTCCATCTTCATGCCATGCAAGAGCACTTCGATCGTGAAGATGACGTCATTTTTCCCTTTCTCAGAAAACTTGGCTGGTCAAACCTCTGTGCTACAGAGCATGATGACCACGAGTTTATTACCTTAGCCATAAACGATCTCATAAAACTCATAGGCTCTTTTGATGATCTTAAACTTGAAACTTTTAAATCCAGGCTCATAACCATCACAGGTTGCTTTTGCCCGACAATGTCAGAACATCTCACACGGGAAGACATGCTGCTTTATCCCATTGCCGTTGAGGCAATAAAAGACACCGGCATCTGGCAGAAAGTAAAAAGCATCTGCGATGAAATAGGTTACTGCGGCAGTCATATTTGATTCCAGCTGGGTAGGACGAAACGCCTTTTGGGGAGCGGGCGTAGAAGAACCCAGCCATGGCTTCGGAGGAAAGCGACAAAAGTCGCCGGCATGCCTGTGTTGTGCGAAAGCTGTAACCGGAACCCGCACACAGGCATGTCTTTCAGAAAGGACGATAATAGTAATGGCCAGGAGTACGCTTTACAAACCACTCACTGTAGTTGATCCACAAGACCTTTCAGGTGCACTGCTCGATATCTTTCTGGAAGATGCATGCAAAACCTTTGCCACAAACAGTCGTTTCTGTGCCGCCATTACACCCGGCACACCGCCATCTTTCATTGAGCATCTTGCGGACAAACTCAACTCATGTCTTTTGCCCTCCGAAAGGGTACACTTGTTCTTTACCGATACTCGTTGCCGCTCACATAATATGGCGAATACTGTCCCTGAAAGGTCACCCGTTTCGTCCGTAAGACCATCGCTTGACCCGGAGAATATTCATTCTATCTGTGTTGAATGCGGCAACTGCACGGCAACTGCCTCAAGATACGAACAGACGATACGTACCTTTGTAAACGGCAAAGACGATCATGTCCCTCGATTCGACCTGATAGCACTCGAAATGGATGCCAGTGCCTGCGTAGCATCGCTATTTCCCGGCTCATACGCCTTCTTTGAAAATATGGAGCTTACATGCGCAACTCATTTCAAGGACAACAAGGGCACAAGGATAACATTAACCCACCCTCTGATAATGGCTGCTTCACATATAGTCATTTTTGTAACGGGAGTTGAAAAGGCACCTATTTTGAAGAAAGTCTTATACGGAGAACAAAATGAGATCGATTACCCCGTACATGCCCTCTGGCCGGTCCTCGACAGGATAACATGGCTTGTAGACAGCCAGATCGTACAATCCTTCTGAAAATATCACTCCAGATTCGTAGCGAACCTGTTCAAATAAACGAGTAAATGCAGTATTATGCCTTCGTGCTGTCTGGCCTTATAAGGTGCCGGTCTATTCTCTCGATCAGAAGCTCATCGTCGATCGGTTTGGAAACAAAATCCGTAAACCCCCGTGCCAGCAGTTCCTTACGATCTTTTTTCATTGTCTTAGCCGTAAGTGCGATTATAGGAACATTTCGGCCCTTGCTTCGCCTGGTTATCTCATCGAAAGCCTGATACCCGTCCTTTTTCGGCATCATAATATCCATCAGCACAATATCCGGCGACCGGGCAAAGTACTTATCCACTACCTCTGAGCCATCGGCTGCAAAGATAAGTTCGTAACGGTCCTCCAACATCATCTCTATTGCCGCACGCCCGAACTCATCGTCTTCGGCGATAAGGACCTTTGCTTTACTTGCCGCCGCAGATAACTCGGCCAAATGGTCAGAGGCGCCTTCCGAAATCGCTTTTGAAATAACTTCAGAACTGTCGGCGGTGACAAGAGGAATATAAAAAGTTACCTTTGTGCCCTTGCCGATCTCACTTTCGGCACTTATCTCCCCATTAAGCAATTCGATCATTCTCCTGCATATAGCTAATCCCAGACCGGTGCCCCGATACTTTCTTGTCGAAGAACTGTCAGCCTGTGTAAACTCCGCGAAAATATTTTCGATATCCTCTTTGCTTATCCCGATACCACTGTCGGCAACCTCAAAGAAAAGCTTCTCGTCCCGGGTATAAACACTCAGCGATACTTTGCCTTCCTCGGTAAACTTAATAGCGTTACCTACGATGTTTATAAGTATCTGGTGCAGCATCAGCGAATCGGACACCACCACATCCGGAACCTCATTTGTTTTTACGATATCAAAACCAATTTGTGAACCACCAATAAGATTACGGGCCAATGTCGCTATTGCCGTGACAACGTCATCAAGATAGAATGCCTCAAAATGCGGAACAATCTTACCGCTCTCGACTTTCGACAGATCAAGTATGTCATTTATGATCAGCAAAAGTCGCTGCCCGCTTTGATGTATCATCCGAAGCCCGTCGAGCTGCCTCTTTGTAAGATTTTCCGTATTCTGCTTGCCCAAAGTCTTTGAAAGAGCTATTATCGCGTTCATCGGCGTCCGTATCTCGTGGCTCATGTTCGCGAGGAACCGGCTTTTAGCTTCACTGGCGGCCTCTGCTTCCAGCATGGCTTTTTCAAGTTCCTCTTCAGTTTGTTCTCTTTCATGGATCTGTTCTTGAAGTACGGTATTACTGTTCACTATTTGTCTTGTCAGGACCTTACCGAGACCCCAACAGAGAACTATCAGGAAAACGCATATCATCGTAAAGGCAATCCACGTAAACTTTGCACGGCTCTTTGCTGTCGCTTTCATTTGCGTTAGGTTTTCCTGCGCAAACCTTACTATCTTCGCAGACATATCGGTATCAGCCATGCCTAACTCGTGTGCCTTAGCGATGCATTCCATGGCTTTTTGACGTACCTTAAGCTCCTTTTCGTATAGATCGAACAGTTGCCCTTTTTTCATAGCAGAAGACCTGAAAGTGGTAAATAGAGTTGCTATCTCATTAGTGTTGTCATGGTATTGCTTTGCCTCAGTAAGATCGCTCAATCTCTCCAGATTTTTTTCAAACTCTCTGCAGTGCGCCGAGAAATCCTCTTTAAACTTATAGCAGCTCTCCGAATCAATACTGATCTTTGTTAAGAATTGCTTGTTTGCATGCATTGTCCGGAAGTGTATATCTGCAAGTTCGGAAACCATCGCCACGATCTCGGCGTCATTTTTGCTCAAAGTTCTCATATTTGACAGCAGTTCATGTAACCCTGCACCTTGTGCTTCATGTTCTTCCATAACGGCAATGCGTTTTTGCTTTATCTCCAGGTGTTCTCGATGAGTCTCCATCGCCAGTTTTGCCTCTTTGTCGAATTGAGGCATGATAGTTGTCATTGCTTCCTGCCAGATTTGTTTAATGCGTAATTTTTTTAGCGGCATCTCTTCTATGGCTTTTCCAAGCTCAATTTCCCACTGATTGTGTGTTTCAATCTTGAGCAGGAAATCTTCCTTGATACTGGCTAATTTCTCGGGGTCGAATTCGGAGAGGTATCTTTCCAATGCGAGTTGACTGGCCATCTTATGCTCATTCATCTCCTCAGCGGCGACAAGCAGCACAACGGCTTTGCTGGTAATATCATTTAATGACTTGCTAAGTATCCTGACACTGATGTTTCCGCACAATGCACATATCGTCAGGAGGGTAGAAAACAACAGGACCCCCAAACCCATTTTTTTGGCCACGGTCATTTTCATATTCTGATGCCTTACCAACTAAACACAGGCTTTATTTTACACTTTTCAATCCAGAATTACAAGGCCCTGCACCCGAATATCCTGACGATATACCGCAAACCCACCAAGCGCGCTACACCGTGAGCAGGCAAATGTTCGCCTGTTCATAGCTAAATCACCCATAAAACATTGTAAATCACCTAAAAGTCCGATATATTCAACCACGGTGAATACGGCAATAGCCGAATCTGCTCGAAATGAATGTCAGGGGTGCAAATAGCCGATAAAATAAAAGGTGAATTGAAATAAGCTAAGAGTTAGGATATAAGTCTGAAACAGGCGATCAGGGGAACAGTAGATGCTCAAGAAGATCATTGATTTTATCAGTACCGACATCTGGCGGCTGCGGATCAAGAACTATCCGCCGACAAAGTCGTTTTTCATAACGCAGCTTCGGATAATCGTATTAGCGGTGCGGGGATTCGCCGAGGATAAGTGTAAGTTTCGGGCGTCTGCGCTTACGTTCTTTTCGCTGCTTTCGATCGTGCCGGTACTGGCGATGATGTTCGGGATTGCCAAGGGTTTCGGGGGCTATAATTGGGTTGAAGCCAAGATCATGGAGTCGTTTCAGGGCCAGGAAGAGGTCAGCGAAAAGATCATTGACTTTGCCAATAAAATGCTGACTACCATCGAAGATACCAGCGGCGGTTGGGTTACGGGCATCGGTACGATACTGCTTTTCTGGACGGTGATAAAACTTCTGAGTAATATCGAAAGTTCATTTAATGA
>SDBV01001177.1_pt1 | contig 39150 bp, 54 predicted proteins | sample 2277081 | NCBI WGS metagenome assembly SDBV01 (sample SAMN10402039, study PRJNA504765) | marine sediment metagenome | isolation source: marine sediment core GS10_PC15, 223 cmbsf | place: Arctic Ocean: Southern Knipovich Ridge | collected 2010 | reverse complement strand
GGCGATGTCAGGCATATCTTCACTGATGAGATAAGATTTACCCATAATTGTCGGGGGGGTCTTCTCAAAGCCCGGAGCCCAAACATATCCACCTACGGTCGGCACCTGAAGAATCCGTATGGCTGCCAATGTACTAAGGTTGAACATTAGCGAAGCCCGTACCTTGTGTTGCTGCTTCAGTGCGGATTCAATAAAGGTAATCAGCTCGTTAGGCTGAAGAACAGAATTGCTTCCGCTGGATGTAGACGTGATGTCCGCATTGGTCAGTAATCCTTCCAGCTGCAATGGGCCGGAACCATTAATGAATTCGTCACCCAACTTGGCCGCAAAAGAATCTACCAGTTCTTCTTTAATTTCAGCTTCAAGGTTAAAAGCAGTATCTTCCAAATCCATTTCTGTTACGTCAATGTATGCATACATTTCAGGAAGGGTGATCTGCTCACTTCCAAATTTTACCGGATCGCTTTCGGTCTTGGGCTCGCTTTCACCCCTACGTTTAGCGGTTGTGGTGCCGGTCTTTTTTGGAAATGCCATGCTGTTTCGTGACGTGGTACGGACGGTTACAATCTGCATCGCCGGGGTAATTTCGCGAATCTCTTTTATGATTTCATTTACGAATTCCGGGGGTGCAAGGTACCCGCCCGTTTCCGGGTCGTTCAACGTCATGGTTTTTTGTTCTGGGGTGAGAGTATGTGGAAGATGTAGGCTTGTCCAAAATGCTTCAGCTTTTTCCTCGGCCTTCTCTTCAGTTGCGCCGTCATACAGGAATTTACATATGAAGTCTTTCTGACTCATCTTGTCAGACGATCCGCCAGCACGGGGACGGTTAAGCTTGGCTTCCATGGCTACAAGCTTTTCCTCCAAGGCTTTGCTTTCAGCTGCTTTGGCTGTAATGGCGTCCGTGGCTTCTTTGATGCTGGTTCCATACTCAGCCATCTTCACTTCCATTTTGTCAATTTTTTCCTTTGTTTCAGGCTTAAAATCAACAGCTGCCAAACCGTCCTTGATGGATTTGTTTACAGTACCCTTGTACTCATCCCAAAGCTTCGCTTGTCCAGCTTGATGCTCCTTAAGTTTTTCTTCCCATTCCATTTTAAGGGTAACCTCCTTTAGGTTATTTGTTAGCGGTTATCTGTTTCAGGCAAAAGTCTTAAAGGGGTTTTGCCTCAATTACCGAGCTATGGCCTTTCCATAGGTGGCACATCGGGTGGGTATTAACCGAGCCGATGATTATATCTCCCGCAACCGTGCTAGTTCATAATGTACTTGGCATGTTATATCTAAAAATTTAAGTTCTTCTTCATTACTACGAATCCAATCATCAACACTTTCCTCTGTCCATCCGGCCATCTTATCAAACCTTAATGATTTAAGTTGAACACCAACCTTTGTGATACCGGCAAAGCCACGGATTGAATATTCGTATCCTGGTATAAAAAAAGATTTTAGGTTTTTAAACGCTTCGCTTGATGTGTAATTATATTCAAACATTTGCGCTTCTACACAATTCTTAATCTCAATGGTGGGTAAGTCTTCAAGCTTGACATTGGTTATCAATGCATCTGGGTGGCAAATCATACTTGATGGGCCCACGGTTAAAGATCCAACCCGTACCTCGTGTAGGTGCCTGTAACCCCTGTCAAACTTGCGTTGGATGGCCTTGTACATAAATGACATACCATCTACTACACCCGCCTTCATAAGCTTGTAGGCTTCTTCAGCCCGTTGTATGCCTTTAATAAGATACCCCGGCTCCACTGCAAGGCCCTTGGTATCCTCATGCACCTGAGTACCACCGATGATTTCTTCTTTTATGTGCATCCAATCTAGTGCGAATTTTCCCTTATTGTGATCTATTGTACGTTTGAATGCCCCGGGATGCATGATATCTTTTATTCTATCAGGTATAATAAACACTGAAGCATGTCCTTTGAATTCGTACCTGTCACTTTTCTCTTCAAGTTGCTTTACCTCAAAAGGTACTACGTGAAATGGAATCCATAATTTATTTTCTTCAGTCATGCTACTAATGCCTCCTGTGCGGAACGGAATTGTAACCCACACCGGCAACCCGGAAATCGTGGGGGCCTTTCATGGCCGCTTGGAAATTGTGTTTGTAAAGCTAACCATCCTTCGTCTTCATTTATTTGGCATAACTCACTTACAACATCGTCACCAATGGTTGACCATTTTTTTTCCATATCGCCGGGTAAATCACCACGGGATATTCTTGCTTCTATATCTGAAACTTGTGCCGTGTTAACAGCTGTACTAATCTCAGTACGGGCGATAAGCTGTGCCCTGAAATTTAATTTCTGGTTATACAATCTATCCTTTAAAATTCGTGCGCGTTCTGCTGAAAACTTTTTATCTATAATGGCTGCTTGATTTGTGAAAGCTGAAAACTGATCTGGTCGTAAACCTATGCTTTGTCTCAGTGCAAAATTAAGCCTTGTTACTGATCCGGTTGCATGTTGAATTAATACTTCGTCTATCACAGCTGCGTTGACGGCTGCCAGCTGTAATCCAATTACCTCCGCCCTTGCAGCGATCTCAGCATCATAAAATTGTTGGGCGGTTTGTTTTCTTTCTTGTATACGTCTAACCGATCTGACAAATATGTTTTGCCAAAACAAAGCACGATCCAAATACCACTCAGCAAAATCATTTTGCCATTGACTAGTAGCATCCACAGGCACTTGCCCGTTCTTCACAATCATTCCAATAGGCAAGCTTGCCCTTTGGTCATTAAACAACTTGGCAAGGGTAACCCGTAAACGGAATTCACCTTGTCTTATCAGGTCGTTTACTATGCTGGCTGCTTTAACCATTGTTTCCCACGTTTAAGATCATATGTTTTGCTGTTTCAAGTACATAAATTAAATTAGGCATATCGTCACTAGCATAAATCAATTCGGTTGAAATACCTTGATTATTTTTTCCATTGCCTTCACGTTGCACCACAATCAAAATATTTTTTGCGTGCTTTAAGTCTTCAAGAAAAACCGGGTCTTTCAAATCATCTTGAAGCCTACTGAAGGCACATTTTCTTATTTCAATTGGTTGATTATCCATTACCCTCTCCGGTTGCGTTCTTCTTCAAGTGATTCAGTGCCAAGGTTAAGGCCAGCTGTTCCAAGTGGTACAACTTCTTTAGCCACTGTTAATTCATCAGCCATTGGGTCATCACTCTTTTTCTTTTTCAAATCCATACGCCCTTCATTACGGGTAATGACACCGGTGTTGACTAAGTTAACAACCCTTGCGGCGATGGCGTCCTGGTCTTCCTGCAATGCCCGTATCTTTTCACGCAGTATGCCGATGAATTCGTTATCCTCAAATCCAAGTAGTTTCCAGTTGGTTAACTCATCAGCTAACAATTCCATTAAAGGTATAACAGCCTGATCGTACAAAGCCCGTACTGCTTCTTTAAAGTTCTCATAAGTTTTTTGTGCCCCCACCAATTCTGGGGGAACGTCAAACACATTGGCGATTCTAACATCCGCCATTTCTAAACCTTTGAGCCAGTCAATGTCCTGTGGGTTCCACCCATAAGGTACCAGCTGCAAACCGGGGGTTTTAAAAACAACGGGCTTGCCTACACGTCTTGACCCTTGATGTTCTTCGGCCAGTGCCTTTTTAATTTCATCAACTTGTGTATCTTTTAAAACCTGTTCGCTGTCTTTAGGTAAGGCAACATAAAAGGGCGGCTTGGCTGAGTTAACAAGTAAACTGAGATTCCATATTAAACCTTCATTGCTTAGATCAACTTCTTTTGCGGCTGCTTGTAATGGTGGCATAGCTTCCAATATGTTACGGGGGTTGGGAAACCAAGTCATTAAGACGTCTTCAGCCTCAAGTCTAAAATGACTGCCTTCATGCGTCCACGTAAAGTGTGTAACCGTTCCAAAAATTTCACCCCAATGTACTTGTACATCTGCTGGGGGTAGTGCCCACAATTCAAGCAACTCGCCGGTTGTTTCACTTTTGTTTGCCCAGATAAAAGCACGTCCACCTAACAGCATACTTGTTACCCAAAATTTGATAAAGGTTGCACGTCCCATCAATGGATTAGGCCGCCTTAATGAACTAATAAATGGATGCTTTGGAATTAATTCATCGCCTTCATCCCCTTCTTCAAACACTCCAAACATTACTGTTGCGGCTGTTTTAGCAACTAGGTTAACCGCCCGAAAAACCGTGGCTACATGCTCATAACCTTCTTTACTTAAAGTATGAAAAGGAATATCTGGAAAGTCACCATTACCAAACATCAGGTCTTGGTCAACTGTCCACACACCTTTTAAAAGCCATGCACCAAATTTTTCACGTATACCCATTTAATTTCCTTCCACAATTTCATAAGTCATCTTAAAAATTTCATCTTTACAAAAGTACTGTTCACCTTTAAACCCCGTAATTAACCAATCCCCTACATTACCTTTCATAGTACCTTCAAGTGTTTTTACTTTCATTGGTATACTAATTTGAACAGCTTTTATTACTACCGGCTTTTTTCGGTATTGGGTCATAACGCCTCCGCAACAGAGCCGCTATATTTAGTTAACCAGCGAACGCCTTGTGTAAAGCTGTCTACTTGGTCGTCATGGTCAACGTTTGGAAAGTGTTCCATTTCAGTTAAAAACAATCTCATCCATGGTGCGTTTTTAGGTACATGTACCCGGCCAGCTTCAACACGCCCACTGATTGCAGCTGCCCTTGAAACTTTATCACCCTTTGGATTTATAGCTATCAATGGCAAGTCAGTTGTATCCCTCAATTCATAAATCAAATCGGGGCCGCTTGCTTTCTTCTCAACAAGCACTGCATCGGCATTCCATTTTTCCTGTACCGTTGCCATTTTCTTTTTTAATTGGGGGAACCGCCATCGGCCTCTAATTATGTCAACCAAGTAATAAGCCTTGCCGGTATCCCCCCAAACTGTGCCGACTGAATAATCAGCCGTTCTATTATTTTCAAATGCTGTATCCCAGCTTGTAACATACCTTTCAAAATTATATTTATCCATCATCTCTTGTGGGCTGCCTAATTCAAAACTATAAAGCAAATCATTTATGTTTAAGACTTGCCCTCCAAGTATTTTTGGGTCTTGCTGATATAAACAATTAAAAGATAAAGGCCCCATCACTTCCATTAAGGTTTGCAAGTATTCGTGACTGAAACGTTCCGGCCATAATGCTTCATTAGGTTTGCGATGGTCGTACTTGCGTTCCTTCAAATCATGTTCGGTTTGGATTGCCGGGAATTTTAAAACGTCCCATTCTTCTTCCGGCCACTCATTCAAAAGCCATCCAACCAAATCGTCATAATGCCATCGGGTCATTATAATAACCATTGCCCCATCTGGTGTAAGACGAGTGAGCGCAACTTCTTTATACCAGTCTTTTAAATTTTCCCTGTATGTTGGGCTGTCTGCTTGCTTGCGGTCTTTTATTGGATCATCAATTAAGAATACGCTTGCACCTAATCCGGTTATCCCACCATTGACACCGGCTGAAGAATATATGTTACCGTTTGTCAATGCCCACTCACTTGCAGCTGCCCCGGATTTTTTATCAAGCTGTTCATCAAATATATCTTTAAACATTGGTGTTGCTGCAAAGTTACGGCCCACCCTTCCAAATGAACGGGCAAGCCCAGCATTGTATGAGGCTGCAATTATTGAACGTTGAAATCCGTTGTACGCTCCAAGGTACCAAGGGGGAAACATGCGTGAACACAATTCACTTTTACCATGACGGGGTGGCATGGTAATTATAAGGCGTCTAATAATACCATCAGCAACATCTTTCAACTTATCATTTATAAGCCAATGAAACCAGGACGCTTTATACTGCCTCCAATATGCAATAGCGCAATCAACCGGGTTACGTCTTGACAACTCAGCCGCTAGTTGTCTTCTTCCGGGCTGCTTTACGCTTTGGTTTTTTTGTGTTGTTGCCGTTCCCACTTCTGGGTGAAACCTCCTTTCGTAACATTTTTCTCAATTGGTCATCGGTCACTGCCCCTAAATCAATTTTAGTTTCGTCAAGTTGTCCTGTCAGTATAACGTCTGGGTTCTTACCATCCAGCCGGTTGATAATTTCCTTTGACATACCTTCACGTCCACCCAAACCATCGGCCATGATTGATAGTGCGAAGACGTCACCCACTGTAAGTTCCTTAGGATCAACGCCCATTGCTTCAGCCCTTTCACGAGCTGGTTTAAAGTCATTGGCAGGAATGTCAAATTGCTTACGAAACAGACCGGCGACTGATTTATGATTTTTGGGTCTACCTGATGGGTTGCCTGACTGTCCAGTCTTCCAACGGTATGGCTCACCAAGCTTTGCAAGGTTAGGGTTATTATCCCCGCCCGGCCCACGCTTACCCCGTTCAGCTTCTTTTTTGACTGGCTTGGTCTTTTTGGGCTTGGCCTTCTTGTTGTTCTTGTTAGTAACTCCATTACTCATACATACCTTACATTCTCTTTACTTAATCTAAGTAGTATTTTAATGGATAACCACTACATATGCAACCCATACCCCCAAACACCACTACATATAGGGGTTTGCGGCCTTACCCTGCATAGATGCCCCCTAACAGGCTTAAAGTTGACATAACCTATCTACTCTGGGTGAAAAACTGCTCTAAAATGCAAAATAAATGGATAAAACCCCGTTTACCCCTTGACAAACATACCAGATATGTTACTATATTAATCATAAGGGGCAAGCAAACAAGCCCCACAAACCAAAAAAGGGAAGTAAAATGAAAAATTCAAAAAAAGTACTACAATCAGTTTTAACAAAAAAAGCACGGGCACTCGCAAAAAACAAGGGCGGCAAATACGTGGGCCATAGTTTTGACAAAACCAATTCGGTCTTGACGGTACATTACTGTAAAAAAGGTTTCGGCTCAGTCCTGGGTCAACTCCGGTACACATCAACTGTTTTACAATTTATAAATCGTAAGGCTCAAAAACAAGGGGGTGTTTAAACTAATGGCAAAACAATTAAACACGGTTGTACTTTTACACAATGGAAATTTAGGTATTGATGAATCAACAGCGTTGTGTGACCAACTAGCATTTTTTGTTAAAATCAAAACAAAATTTGTTAAAGCAAAAATTCAACCTGATAAAACTACAAATATATTTTTGTGCATACCACATATGTTTTTGACCCCATTAATATTAAATTGTAGCCGTGGTTTTATCGCCGGGTACGTCCACGGCAAGGCCGTCCAAAAGCTTTTTTCTGGGGGTGAGTAAATGGCACCTTTATCACATCTGTCACAACAATATCTGGCGGCTGTAACCGCTTCACAGTATGCCAAGGGCCACGGGGCGGCTGTTGTTGCAATGATCTACTACCCTGTAAACCAATCAATTAAAATAAGCATGATTCATCGTGACGGTAAGGTTGAACATAAAACTATCAATATGGATGAGCACAAAATAAAACCCGCTACGTGTGAATACTTTAACATCTAGCCTACTCCATGTAGGCCTCTCTTTTCTTTTTAAAGGCCTCTTGAAATAGGGGCCTTATTTTTCATACCTCGGCATCTTATCACAACTACCCCCATCCCCACATAAGTTTAAAACGTGCTTAACCATGTCCTCAGGCCATAGTGTTTTAATCATCAATTCTGCTTGAACCTTTGCCGCTTGCATTACGGGTGGGGCTGAGTCCAAAATGTTTCTAACTTCTGTATATAAACATTTATCATGTTTGACAAGAAAAAACGGACACATCAAGTTTTCACCGTATTTAAACTTGATATGGGGAATCAAAATTAAATCTTCCATTTCAAAGCCGGGTGCTTTTTCACCTTCCTTGCCATAATAAACGGTAGTGCCTTCTGCGTCGTATGTTTTCATTTTTTCTTCTTCCCCAATTCATCAGCAAAGCGTATACCGTCACTCCGGGCTAACTCAGGGTCTACCCTATACCCGTGTGCCGTACCTATGTACTCACCATGCTTGTCATGTATAAGCCATTTGAATTCTTCACATTCCACACAGCTTGAGGTATCCAAAACTTCAACTACGTACTTTCCAACCTCATCTTTACTGTAAGGCATTTTACATCTCCTTATTTGTCAAGGTAGTGCCACATTACCAAAAAATAGTAACTTATAGCACTTGAGATTCCAACCATTACACCGGGAAAATCAGCTGCCCCAGTAAACCCCCACAACACTCCAATTGTTAATGCTGGTAAGAGATGAGATATTACTTTTCTTTCGTTACCTGTCATTTTAAAACTCCTTTCGTGTTTTAATCAGCTTTCGGTCAATGCATACATTCTCAATTACTTTGTAAATAGCTATGATGTGTTGTTTGGTTATAATTGTGATATTGGCTGCTTCTTCCCATTCTTTACAACAATGTCCATCATAGCTTATTGGACAATGCTTGCAATCAAACAAACAAAACTTTTTCTTTAATTTACACAACGCACATCTGTTTGCAAAGCAATTTTTTAAAAACCAACCATCTTGTTCAAAATACGTTCCGGTTTCAGGAAAGTTTAACACGTTGTTAAAATAGTGTTGTAGACATTTCAACAACGCTGTATCAACCTGATGTTTTGACGGGTACATCCACTTCATTTTTTGGCCCCTTTCGTTTTATGGTTTTCAACTTTTTCAAAACCTCCGTTTCAGCCTGTTTGTACCCCGTGGCAAATTCCTTGTTATCCATCAAAAAAGCAAACGCTATCAAATTCAACTTATAGTTAAATCTCTCCTTGCCTTTCCAAACGGTGTACTTTAGTTTACCGTCTTCAGGGTTTACTTTTACGTTTCTAATTTTTATTTTTTTCATTTTTATATCTCACTTTATCCATAGTATATAATGTTAAATTAGGAACTACCTTTTTAAGTAGTTTAAAAAGACATTCACTACAAGCATCTTTCCCGCGAGTTGTTTTAACTACAATACTGATGCCTGTTTTATCTGTATTATCAGTATTAACGTTTGGATAGTGCAACATCATAGGTAATTCACGTACTTTCTTTTTACATATATCGCAGTAGTATTTAATCATTTTTTCCTTACCGCCTTTCGTATTTTTTTAACTGCCTTTTTCACAACTGCAAATAATTTTTCTTCCCACGTATTGAAATTAAGCCATGCCCCACGGGTATCATATTTACTGAGTGCCCCGATTGCATGTTGTCCGGTATCATAATTAACACACCGTAACATCAGCCCACGGCCATCGGGGTTAATTTCAATAAATGTTGGATTGATGCCCCCTTTATCCGGACACGCTGCTTCCATTGCATTCAGCAACTCAATTAAATCTTTCCTGTTTACGCATATTTTCACCGACCCACGTAGTCCTCTAACCATATCTCGCCACGGTGGGTACTTATCATGCTTTGGTATACAAGCGTAGGTGGTTGGGTTGCCTTTTTCATCCACGGTTGTGAAGCCCACACGTGCCCTGTCCTTGGCTTTAGTCATGCCTACGTACTGCAACGCTAACCGCTTGTCTTTACTGATGTTACGTATTGTTTTTTCAATGGCGTCAACAGGTATAACCATCCCGTCACCACCCGGCTCAATTAAATCCCCGGCCTCTGGGGGAAAGCTGGCCCTTGTGGGGTCTACGGGGCTGACAGCCATCACTATCCGCCCGTTGCTTGCCACGGTACTCCCATCAGTCTCAAGCCGTACCCCGTGTAAGCCCCTATCAATCGTATCTTTACTTGCTACTTTTGCTACTAGTAGATTCGCTTTTGAGTATAGCATTAAAATTTTCTCCTTTTAAGTTAATATATTATTATCCTATCGTAACAAGCAGTGTGTAAAAAGAATATTCCTCTATCAGAATCTACCGCAAGTATTAATCTTCCATCATCTTTAAATTCAATTCCACATTTTTTACACTCACTACCTCTTACTATCCATGGCTGAATTAAAGCATGATTTGTCACCAATGCTTCACGTTCCACTAAAGAAGATTCTTTCATTTTAATTGTTATTTTTGGGTCACTCATTTTCTTTCCCCTCTTTAAGTTTGATGTTTTCATTTGTTAGCCTGATAATCTCAGCCCGAAAATATACAATTGAATCCTGTAACAGCTTTGCTAAATCATCAACCTCTTTATCTTCTTCTTCACCGCAACACCTTTCAAGTTTAAATATTTCAACGTAGTCCAAAATTTCACTCAAGTCTTCATCAGTTAAAATATCTTCAACCGGTGTATGTTGAAAACACATTGAAGCTAGATTAGTAACTTCTATTCCACAAACCTCACATTTTAACAATACAGGCTTGTTAGTTTTTGGGTCAATCACTTGCATTGGATTTGCAATCTTTTCGGCATTCATCAAGTCCCGGTGAATAATTGAAATTATTCTGCTGATGTGAATAAACGGTTCTACACCCGCTTGCACAGCTTGTTTAATTAAGGGCGCAATATGTGTGTCAGCAATCCCAATACCATCGGTTAAATCAATAATGCTTTTAGCCTCGGTAAACGATAAAGCAAATTGTTCTGCCAGCTTTAACGCCCGTTGATCTTTTTTAATAGATTGGCCGACAGCTATATTAATGTAACTTAAAAAGTGCGTCCAGCTTGTTATCCATTTCACAATTCTTTTAAATATGTTACGCATGGTTTAACCCATAAGCCTTTTAAAATGCTTAACAGGCTCCAGCCTGTACAAGTGCCCCAAGCGTGTTGAAAATTCATTCCAATGCTGTGGTGACGTATTAACCTTAATACGAAACCGGCTGCCATCAATTTTATACTTATCATCATCCTCAGGTAAATTTTTTCCATACTGTTTACTGTCCAGTATACCCAAAATTTCCCAAACCTTTTCCATCTTGCTTTTTGGCCCCCCTATTAAGATTTCATTTTTGTCGGGGTTATAACGTAAACCACACACGGGCAAGTCGCCACTGTTGGTTCGCACTATAAATTTCTTGATTTTACTGTCTTCTTTTTTTGCCATCGTTTTTTCCTTTCATTTTTAGTTATTGCATTTTCATCTTGTCAACACCGTGTAACTTTTTTATTTCGGCTTGTAATCCTTTCAACTCACCGTTTAAAATGTTTATGAGTAGAATGTAATTCTGTTCTTTTGCATTGGCTGCTTGAATTATATTTTTGCTTATTTCATATGTACCAAGCAAAGCCCGACACATCCTTACCCACTCCCTAACCTCAAAAGCACCTAACAGATATTTAAACATAAGCACGATCTCCTTTGACTTTTTCTCCCACTTATTACCCCTATATAAGGGGGTACCCACTAGTTAAGTAATATAAATTTATATAATTTATATATAACTATATATAAATGTAATTTACATTTTAATATATTAGATATAAAATGCCTTGCTTTAGCACCCCATATACCCCCCCAATGTGGGAGAAAAACTACCCTAATCTGTACATTTTCTCCCATCTTGACCCCCTATACCACACGTTATCTTATCACATTCTAGTACATTTTGCAAACAATAATAACTTAAATCAACACCCTCCAATAATAACATTTCATACTGTGTATCATCCAATACAATCTGTCCACCACACGCTTCACACATTTCCATTTTGTTTACCTCCGGGTTGTATCATTTTTATAACCTCGGCTTCCAATTCGTCAATGTAATCTACCGGCATTTTGGCAAGCATTACACGGGCTTCTTAAACCATTTTAAAAGCGTTGTCAACATCCGGCTCTTGAAACCTTTTCAACGTCACCAGAAAATCAGCCAGCTTTTTTCTTACCTCATTACTTTTGTAAACATTGTCTTGCATTTATCACCTCGTCACGTAAGTTTAAAAAGGCCAAATTCAGCCGGGTTAAAGCTTTCGTATGCACACCTAAAAATTCTAAAAACTTTTTAAATGATGTTTTCAACAGCCGTTCTTTTGCTTCACGTTGTTTTCTTTTCATTTGGATTTTTCGTGAACGCTTTGCTTTGCTCATTTTACCAATCCCCCACTTTAATATAATGACCCTTGTCAAGTTTGTCTTTAAGTGAAGCCCGTTTAATTTTAAAGTTTTGAATAAACGCACAGCTTCCTAGTTTAACCTTATCTTGGCGAAAGCATAACACGCCATTTTCCTCACTTGCAAACCTAAAAATTTTACCGCTCCATTTACTTTTTATTTTGTCACCGGGTTTAATGTTCACTTTCGCCTCCGTATTGTTGTAATTATTCCTAAATTGTTTTGTGCTATCTTAAAATATTTAGGCACAATTTCAATTCCTATAAAGTTTCTATTTAACTTTTTAGCTACAACCCCAGTAGTACCACTTCCCATGAATGGATCAAAAATCAAATCTCCAGTATTTGACCATGTTAATAAATGATCGTATATTAAAGATTCAGGGAAAACAGCCGGATGTTGTTTTCTTTTTATATTACTTCTTTCAGGTGATATTCTCCAAACATTAGGCCGAAGTCCAGATTTTCTAATTGGTTTACCAATATTTGTTTGTGGTTTTGTTATTCCAGTTTTTTGTCTAACAGTTCCGTGCTGCTTTCTACCGTATGAGATATTACGATTATCTTTCAAACCATTAAACGTCTTTATTTTACCTTTCACAAAAATAAACATATAATCAAAAACGGGGACATATCTATTTGAAGAAGCCGGTGTGCTTGAGCCACATTTATTCCATATCATTGTGTCGTGCAAACTAAACCCAACTTCTTTAAAATATAATGCTTGTTTAAAACTTGTACATGTTTCACTCCCTTTAATTGTAGCATCACCTACAATCCAAACACATACCCCACCTTCTTCAGTAACTCTGTATAATTCAAGTGCTACGTTTTTAAATATCTCAAAGCTCCATTCTAATGTATCTTCATAAAGTCTTAAATCATCATATGGGGGGCTTGTAATAGTTAAGTCTACATATAGATCCTTCATGCCCTTCAAAACTTTCAAACAATCATTACAATATATCCTAATCATTTCCGTCTCCTTACTCTGGGGGTGGTATACAACTCAAGTTGCATTATTAATTCTTCAACCTTATGTGTTATTATAAAATAGTGGCCTTCTTTCCTTACAATGTTTAACAGCTCCATGTCTTGCAGTAAGGCCCTTATAGTGGGCTCAGGTAGTTTTGTCCACCGTGCAACCTCAGCTGTCTTACCCTTACAATTATGGTTGAATAATTGCTTGACAACTTCTTCAACCCGATCAGGTACGGTATCCCGTGCCACCTTCAAAAGCGTTTGGTACGTGGCCGGGGAAACAACCGCTTCACGTTTAAATATTGATATGCCAAAGGCCAGCTTGGAAAATTGTTTGGCAAGCCGTGTCCCCAACTCACTCATCGGTTTAAATCTAACCTGTCCGGTGTACTGTTCACGGCTTACAATACCCCTGAGCCAAGCCACCAACTCAGCCAACAATATAATATTTTCCATCATATCATCTGTTAAATCAGGTACAATGTCAAAATCATAATCCAAACAAGCCCTTGAAATTTCAGTTAATTCTTCACGCATTTCATCGCCAAGTTTTACATTTTGTAGGGCACGTTTAACGGCATTGCGCCCGTGCTTGTACTCAATTCTATATTTTATAAACCTTTCACCTAGCGAAATATTAACAGAATGCAGCCCTTCAATCGCTGGGGTAACCCCGGCCACTATACCAAACTTGCTTTTATAATCGCGCACCACACCATTTCCAAACTGTTTTTGAATTTGCCCGTCGTATGCATCACGCAAGGTACCAAAAATTTCATCACGGGCCATCGTATGCATACTTAAAATAGTTGTAAAATCTTTAATAACCAATACCTTTCCATTCAGTTTGGGTATGAGGCTTGGATCTCTACCCCCAAAATTGGCCCCACTAATAAGGGCATGGGGCGTCAAACTGGTTGTACTGTACACCAGAGGGGCAGTGTGCATGGACATTAAAATTTCAGTCTTGCTACCCCCAGGAGGTGCCACCACAAACAACCACAACGGATCGCCGCTTAACCTGTTGGCAAACATGGCACCAAACGCCACGTCCAAAGGTTCATAACTTTCCATATATAACCATCGCTTGAAAACTTTCCTAACCTCATCGCATAGTACACCATCACCCAGAGGTTGTGCTTGGGAGCTTTCAATGTCTGTTGTTTCAACCCGGTCACGTAACATTTCCTTTAATTTTTTGAATACAATGTCAGCACGTTTATTGTTTTTTAAATACAAATCACGAAAATCATACTTGTCTTCGTACGTTGACGGCCACCAAATGAACTGTAATGATCTAGCAATGCCACCTATTGTATCATTTAACCGTTCCATACCACGTCTACCCGCTTCATCGTTGTCATAAATAATAATAACATCTTTCCCGTCAAATAATTCTAATAAACGCTTTGGCAGTATACTAGCCCCCGGTGATGCATACACATCATCTTTAATACCAACCTTGCGTAAACACTCCCACAAGGCCATACCGTCCCACTCACCTTCAGTTAACCATAATGTAGGGGTGTTGCCTAGCTTGAGTGGGCAAACCAAGCTTAACTTAACCCCGGCTGTTGCAAGAATCTTTTTGCCTTTTGTATGCCGCCTAAGATCAGTTACCTTGTGTGTGGGGTTGCCACGGGCTGCCCATGTATATTCTGTTCCAGACCACCCAACACCCCACGCCCGGAGGGTTTGTGGTTTGATACCTTTAGCATTACCTAAATCCGTTATATGCTTTGGCTGTATTGTTTCAATATTGTACAATGCAACCTCTTCTAAAAACTTTTCAAAGTTGCCAGTACGTCCACACAGTTTACAATCCCACAAAAACAATTCTTTATTAATATAAAACCGTTCCTTCTTGCCCATACAGAAGGGACACTTACCTGTATACTGCGTATCATTTTCGTCCATGTGGGTAAACCCATGTTGCTGAAATCCTTTAAGGCTTGGCACTATTTAACATTCCTTCCAGTGTTTCTTGGTATAATTTATTTTGTTGTTTTTGTAATCTAACAACGGTTAATATCACAACCAATTCATCACGGGTTAAATACTGGTTTTCTTTCTCACCAGATAAGCCCACTTCTTCAAGTAGCTTGCTTACCAGTTCAACCCGTGTTTGATCTAACATCATTATTTCTGACGTTCCCAATTTTATTCACCTCCTCATCTTTTAAAATAATATATCCTGGCCCAACAATTCTAGCCTTGCCAGACCATGTAACCTCATAATCTAATTCTATATACTCACTATTCTTCATCATCTCTTCAGCTTCTTTTCTAGTTTCAGCTTGAACACATATAATTTTAAAACCTCTTGTCGGCAACCTACCCTCCCATTCTTTAACATCAGCCATATTAGTCTCCTCACAATTTAAATTCTTGTTTGGTTTCCCAATTATTTGTTGCTGTTTCAAACTCTACCTTGAGCGGTACTTTAAAATCAAAATCTTCCATCAAGGCTGCTACGTTTTTTAACACGTGTCGCAATTCAGATAAACGGTTGCGGGGAAATTCAAATATTAATTCGTCATGTATAGGTAATAATAATTGTACCTCACCACCCGTAGCCTTTACAAAGTATTCATCTACCCGTACCTCTGCACGTTTAAGTATTTCGGCGGCTGTGCCTTGGATAATATAATTTGTGCCCATGTAACCTTTATCCCTTGGCATGTAAAGCACACGCCCGAACGCGGTTTTTATATAGCCGTCTTCTTTAACTTGTCTACCAATGGTTTTGTGCAACCCCGCATATCTGGGGAAAGCTTGCACATAACGCTGAAAAGCTAGTGCGGCATCCCGCCCATAAAGCCCCAATGTTTTTCCTGTCTGCTTCATGGCTGCGCCGTAGGGTACTGCGAAGTTGGCGTTTTTAGCTGCATCCCTTAACAGTTTTAATTCAGCTTTAGATCCTTTAAACTTGCTTGCATAAAATACTTCGGCTGCTAAACGATGTGGATCACCTTTTGGTTTTCTTATCTCTTCAATCATCCTCTGGTCATCACTATAATGAATTAACAATCTAGCTTCAATACCTGCATAGTCAGCATGAACATTAATAAAACCGGGTCTTGGCTTGAAAACTTTTCTGGCTAGTACAGGATAAGGTACAAGCAACTTTCCACTTTTTGCCACGTTCATTAAGTTGGGGTTATCGCTACTTTGCCTTCCAGTGGTGGCACCATTGGTCTTAATGCTGGGATGCAGTATACCTGATTCAGTAGCCTTGTCTAAATAAGTTTGTAATGTGGTCACACCCCGTAGCCAAGATTTAGTTTTTAAAACAAACTCAATCCCGGGGGTTTCAAACTCAGCACGTAATTCAAACACGGTATCTTTATCCGTGGCCGGTTCTTTTGTTTTTTTGGTTAGCTGCCTGATGGGTAATTTTTCATACTCATACAACAGCCATCTAACATCAGTATCACGGTTAACATTTAACCGCTTTCCACAATAATCTTCAAGATCATTTAAGCACCTTTCAATATCTACTTTTAAATCAGTTTGCATTTGTCGGCAAGCTTTACGGTCAATTTGCAAACCCCGCCTTTCCATTTTCTGGGTAACACGTTGGCATTTTAATTCGTACTCATAATTTTCAAGCAACCCGGCCTCTTTTATTTTTGGGTAAAAGAAACGGTGTAATAACATAGTTCTAATTACATCACGTTCTTGATATTCGTCCATAATAAACTCAGGCACGTCTTGATAGTTAGAAAACTTTTTAACTTTTTCTTCATCATCTTTAGGTATACCGGCCAGCTCCCAGCCTAAATCTTTTAACCTGTGACTAGGGTGGTCATTTTGTACTAGGTTGCTTTGTATAAATGTATCATGTACGGGGTAATCATAAGGGATTAATTTATTAAAATAATTTTCAGTGCCGGTCAAATCAAATTTTGCATTGTGCATTACCAATGGAACTCTACGTTTTAAAAGCTTCAATAGTATACGTTCATTTTTAACCCGCCGGTTTTCAAATTTGTCAAACCTGTGTACCGAAACGTTGCCATCCCAGGTACACAACGAATAGGAAAACACTTTCGCCCCGGTGTGTAGGTTCAACCCGGTCGTTTCCGTGTCATATGCAAGTAGCTTATCCATGGTTTAAAGGGGGCCAGTTGGCCCCCTCTAGCCTTTAAATGGGTTTATACCAGTTTGATACCATGCCGCCCAAGAAGCAGCCTTTCATTGGAGTCAAGGTCGGCTTTTTGCCATGTATAACCTTCATCCATCTTCTTGACTACGTCCTCAAGGTTATCATCAGCATTCACATCCTCACAGTCGCAAGCTTGTGCAAGGGCAATTAATTCAATCAGGTCGTCAACGTTTTCCTCACCTGTACCCGGGATATCACCGTCCTGATCGTCCTCAACACCACCTACAAGTTGAAGCTCGTGCCGTTCTACGCTCCATTCTTGGTTGTTGGCATCTTTAACACGGTGATCGTCATCGGTTTCATTTGAAACCAGTTCACCTTCAATCTCCCCGTCGTCTGTGTCTGTAAATTTGACTTTAGTGCCAATCGGTATTGTTGTATCAGTTGTGTTTGCGGCTTGGTCGGCTACTGATCCGGGGTCAGCACCCTTGTCTTCAGTGTCAGCACCCGAAATAATTTCACCTATTCGTACGTTGACAAAATCACCGTTGTGTTTAATGGTTGCAGAATACACCGGGGCATCTGCTTCAATGGATGCCAGTACCTCAGGAATTCCAACAGCTTTTTCAGGCACTTCAAACCCCATCTTGTCTATAAACCTTGACACGAAATAAGGGCCTTGATCGCTGGCAAGACTGAGCATGTCATAAACAACAGTTCCTTCATGCTCACCCTCTATAATCAAGTGTTCACGGTTTATGTAAAGGTTGCCTGAAGATTCAGCCTCACGAAGTTGTAAGCCTTGCATCTGCATTGTGTAAGTACCATCAGGTGCCCCCGGTGGTGCGTCTTTATTTGCTTTCCAATCCTCATTCATGGTCGCGAGTTTTTTATCAAACTCACTCACATTTGTTTTTTTCGCCATCACAAAATCCTTTCAATTTAATTGGTTAATATTATGTTCTTTTTTTAGCCGCTTTTCTTTTAGCTGGGTTTCTTAGGGCACCTCCTTTATTAGGCCGCTTTGCCTTTGTTGCTTGTTTTTTTAAAAAGTCACGGGCTGTATTGCTTGTAGCTTTGGACGGGAAAATTTCAGCCGGGTTTAACCCAGCAAACTCACCTTTAAAAGCGTCGCTTATTACACCATATGTATCTTCAGCTACCATTGGAAGCAAAGCGGGAAACTGTCTTCCCCCAGCTGATCGGGCACCCGCCCAAATAGTTTCATCACCTTCACAAATTAAAACCCGGTCGGCCTTGTCGCTTTTCACATATTCAGCATAGAAGAAAAAATCAACCAGTGCTTCAATAACTGTCCGGGCTTGTTGTGCCATGCTGGGAAAAATACGGGTATACTTTTCACCACTACGTGATTTTATCTCAACCTCTTTTGCATGGCTTACAAAGCAAACCCCGTACCCTGCCCTGTGTAGCCTGTGAATTTGTGTGGTGAATTCTTGCTTGACTGCTTTCCAACTACGACCATAATCTTCATTGCCGCTTGAATCCTTGCCGGGGTATTCAATGCCACGTTCCGCACAAACCCAATCAAGGGCCATTTCATAAGCCATATCCACGGTGTCAATAATGACTGTTTTAAACTTGCCGGGTGATTGTAACAACAGGTCTACACCCTCACGGAATATACCCCAATTTGTCACACCACCATTCTCATGGTTGAATGAAAAAATATCAAGACCCTTGGCACCCGGCTCGGTACAAAAGAATAATGCTTTTGGAAAGCCTGAAAACACTGTTGTCTTGCCTATTTTTTCACGGCCATAAACCAACAACGTGTAATGAGATAAATCTTCGTCAACCCCTTTCGTGCTGGTAGGTAAGGCCAGCCCTTCAGGTACCTCGCCTTTTACTTTTGGTTTTAGTGTACGTTTTCTAGTAGCACCCCTTTTAGGTGTGCCACCCGTTTTTTTGCGAACTGCCATTTTGCCTACTCCTTTCTTTTGTTACATTTAGAACATATTGTAACTGTTATCATTTTTTGGCCTTTCGTATAGTAAAACTTACTAGCGAATGGTCTACCCTCCCAACAACCCACGGCTGTTGTTTCACTAATGTGGTTAGCTATTTGCTTTTCTCTCACAGGTTTTTTAACCCATTGATGATTACAGCTGTTTTTCATTAATCTAATTCGCTAAATAATTTTCGTTTTTGAATATAACCGGCCATGCTGTTTTGACTACATGCTGATAAAAATTCACAGTTCCAACGGGCTGTACATGATACCCTTCTTTTTCTTGCAGGGTTACGTGGCAACGCTGACAACCAGTAGATAAATTCTTCAAGCATACAGGTTAGTTCTTCTTTAAATTCCTTTACTGCCCTTCTGGTGTAAGATATTTCATAACGGATAAAATAAAACTCGGGGCGCTTCACAACGTCTTCTTCCATACGCCTGGCGAAGCTTGACAAATCCTCACCGTTCTTTTGGCGTAACTGAGGTTTACGGATTACATTATATAACACGCCTTTTATGGGTTGCTTGAAAATTATCTCAGCTGCATTAATGTAAAACAGATTTTGAAAATCAAGATTTAATTGTTCCATCAACCCGGCTTCGTCAACACGGCTTTTTGTTTTAGTTTCAAGTAACCACAAGTCACCGGTCTTGGTTTTGAAAACCCCATCAATTCTACCCCGTAACCTTAAATCTGTCAATGGCCCTTCAACGTCAAAAACAGGTTCCAAGGCTTGCCAATTTTTTGTTGAATCTGCTTTATCCCAGAATTGTACATAGGGTTCATACAGTGCTTCGGCCATTGCAAAAGATTTTTCTATAATCTCACCCTTGATTCCTTTAGCCTTTTTTTGTTGCTCTTTCAAAAAATTATCAAGGTTTATTATTTCATCAGGTTTGCATTTGGTATAATGGTCTTCAAGTAAGTTGTGAAACAGCGAACCGAAAAATAATGCTTCGTTAGGTGTTGGTGACATCCACCCTTCTAAAATGTTTTTGGCAAGCACTGGACAGGTATCCCATGCTGTAAGTATGCTTTGGGTTACCCCGTCATTTAGATTATATTGTTTAACTGGCATAATTCACCTCTAATGGCGTTTCTACACTTATACCACAAGTTCGGGTATCCCCACAATGTGGACAGGTGAGTGTAACTAATGGTTCAACGGGTATGTTTTCTTGTTTTATGTGAACATAAAACTTATGTCCACATCTGCGGTTTACACATTCTTCTTTCCATTGTATTACTTTAGGCATTTTCAATCTCCTTAAAAATTGTTGATAAGTTTCGTACAAAGGTCACAAAAGCGGGTGACCCAATACCGCCACTTCTATTTATGTAAGCGGGATGCTGTAATGTTGAACATCCCGGGTGTATTCGTTTCAAAAATTTTTGTGCTATTTTACCTAAAAAGATTATACGTTTTGGATTAGCTGCAACATAAATTTCTTCCAAGTTTTTTCTACAAGCCAAAAATTCATCTAGTTCAGGTTCACGGTTAGGCCCCCCTCGCTCATCACACGGTCTGCACTGTATTACATTGGTTATGTAATATCGTGGGGCTTCTTTTATGTGTGCTTGTCTTACTGCATTTGAAATGCCTTTGTTTAATGTTATACCTGAAGGGCCGATAAACGGCAAGCCTCTCACGTCTTCACTTTTACCCGGAGCCTCACCTATAAAAAGTATATCACACGGCAACCAGCCCCTACCCACAACTTGCCGTTTTCTAAACTCATGTAGTTTACATTTAGTACAACCAAACATTATAATCCTCTCTGTGCTGCAATACCCATTCCAATCGCATCGGCTTCATGCTCATTAATACCTTGCATGGTAGACGTGCCTAATGTTTTAGCTAACCTTTGACGCATTACATCTTTAGGCAATTGCCCTTTCCACTCACGAGCCAACACAAGAATTGGTAATGACATACTATTACTTTTTAAGATTTCAGCCATACCGCCCACAAGGTACATAAGCTTTAATATATCACCTTGTCGTATTGAAGCCAAACCTCTTGAACTATCTAGCCACGCTTCGGGGGCTTCAATAACAACCAGTTTTGGATTATGTGTTGCAATTAAACCGGCAAACCATGACCAAATTTCACTTGATGATTTTTGCCAGCCACTTGATTTTTTGGGGGTAAAGCTGCCTGAAAAAAATAACCTGTTGATTGCGGTTGCGTTTTTCTTTTTGCTGCATTTGATCTCTGGGAAAAAAGCAAAGCCCGTTCCGGTAATCCCAGGGTCTATAAACAATACGGCATATTGATCCACAGGCTTTAACCTTTTGCCGTTTGCGCCCTTTTGTGTTTTGGCCTTGCGTTCCCTTATCGGGTAAAGCATACATTTTTTTGGATGATTAAACATTTTTGTTCCTCCGTGCCAGCAATTTTTTTCGTAAAATACTTGATAGAGTTAAATCGCTTGTTAATGATTTTAAAGATAATGCTTCGTGGTTATCTGTGTCTACTGTGTTTTCAACCAGTAAATTAATATATAATAGTGGCCATGTTTTTTTAATATCAAGATTTCTATCTTCTGTTTGTTGCTTTGCAAATAAAGAAGCCGGCTCACTATAATATATAGCCGTGTCAGCCCCACTTAAATCCATTCCCGTTTGTGCTACCTTTTGCTGTATCAATAACATTTGTAAGGGGCCTTTGTTAAACTCCCTACGGTAAACCTCCCGGGTTGCCGGTTTTGTTTGTGCTGTTATACATTCATATCTAATTGATTGTGCACAAGCTGTTAAGGCTGCCATTACGGTTTTAATTTCCAAATTAAAATTAAACCAAACAATAACTTTTTCTTTTTTTAATTCGCCTTCCATTAAGTTAATAATTTCAAGGGCCTTACCATTCCAAACAAGTTTATCTTTCCCAAACCAACCACCACACAAACGTCTTAACCACATATACCGCTCGGTTGCCCAAATCGTTTTTACATTTATGCCGCTGCCTTTCAATTCCAAAGCATAATTTTTTTCTATATCATCATACATCTTTTGCACTTCTGGGGGAAACTTTAAATAACGATTTTCAGTTATCTTTTTAACGTCCATCCCGGCATCTTGCCTTGAAAGTATAAAAGCCTTTTTTGATAATTCTGTTTCAACAATTTCCTTTGCACCCGGTTTATAAATCCATTTGAAACCCCACACCCCCGGCTCAAAATATTTAGCCCTGAATTTCCAATAGTCCCTGCAACCACAAAATGAACCATTTAAAAAAATCATTTGAGTTGCAAATTCTAAATCGCTTTCGGGGTTTGGTGTGCCTGTCATTACAAATCTTAATTTAGCTTTACGAAAATTCTGTAACATAAATTTTGTTATTTTTGCTTTTGGATTTTTCATAAAGGTAGATTCATCGGCTACTACAACATCCCACGGTAACGAGGCAAGCGGCTGTAATGATAGCAAGCCTTCTTTATTTATAATGTACCAATCAATATTATATTGTTTCAACAGCTGCAAGCGTTTTGCTTTTATACCCATCAGTATAATAAACTTTTCGTCTTCATGCGTTAAGTCATCCACCCAACCACCTAACGCACTGAACCTATCCAATACAACCAAAACTTTCGGGTTGTCAATAGACATCAATTTTACACGGCGAATTACGGTCAAGGTTTTGCCTAGACGCATTTGCATAAAAAGAGCCGGGTGAGGCACCCGCAAGCAGTATGCCATCGCCGTTTTCTGGTGTTTGTAAAGCCGTCTTTTCATTTTATAAGGCTCAATAGCTCGCTTCGTGCTGTTGGGTTGTCACGCATTGCCCCCAGCATACTTGAGGTAATCATCTGGGCTGAGGGTTGCACAACGCCCCTGCATCCCATACAACTATGATGTGCTTTCAAAATCACCCCTACCCCCAGAGGTTCAACAATTGAATCAAAAGCCTCAGCAATCTCAGCCGTCAATCGTTCCTGGGTTTGCAGCCGTTTTGCGAATGCCAAAACAAGCCGGGGTATTTTTGATAGTCCAACCATTTTATCCTCAGGTATATACCCAACCACGGCTGTTCCGGTGAATGGTAAAACATGGTGCTCACATAAAGATGTAAATTGAATACCTGTCACCGTAATCATTTCATCACCGTCTTTTTCAAAAAGTTTTATAATCTCTTTTGGGTTTTGATTGTAACCACTTGTCATTTCCTCAAGTGCTTTTATCATTCTTGCCGGGGTTTCTATTAGGCCGGGTCTTGTTATGTCCTCACCAATATGTTGTAATATACGTTCTGCATTTTTAACCGGCCCAATCTCTTCAACCGTACCAACCTCCCAAGGGAATACAACCCAACCCATTTTTTTATCATCTACATTGCATTGTTTATCAACTAGGGGCAATACTGGTTTATGATATTTATCACGCCATTTTTTAGCAGTGGCCCCACTGTCTATTATATCATCAACAAATGCATCGGCAAACTTTGGATGATCGGTGGCGTGCCCACTCATGGCTGCAACATAAACACCACCACGGGGAATGCCATAAACCCTTTGGTTTGATGCAAGCTTATCTATAATACGTTTCTGTACACGTTCATAAGCCTCGTCCCAAGTCATTTTATATTTAGTATCTTGTGTGTTTGGATGCTCAGTCGCCATTCCGGATTCTCCTTTACAAAGTTTACGGCACTGTCAAAATCGGTAAACGTGCCGGGTTTGTGTAGTGGTTGTATAAACCGATGTTTATGCGAAAACAAGTCTTTAAAGTAATTTGGATCACTTTTTATATCAACTGGATGATAAATTACTTTTAATTCATCAACTAGAGTAAGATACATTTTGTTATAATTAACATCCGGTTTGGGTGAACATGTAACCCAATCTACTTCGGTTGGAATTTTAAATAAGTTAGTACCATTAGTTTCAACCGCTATGTACCATCCTGCGTCACCGGCACGTTTCACTAGGGGTTTTAAATTAAACTTTGTGGGCTCACCCCCAGTTATAACTAGAATAGGTTTAGGTGGTAGATGTGAAGCATTTAGCCACCACTGGTCGCACTCCTGCAAGATTTCATCAACGTTCATATTTCGCCGGGGGGTATGATCAGTGTCACACCATGAGCAATTAAGGTTACACCCTGCCAACCGTATGAAAACAGCCGCCCTTCCAGTCCAGTACCCTTCACCTTGTATGCTGTAAAAGATTTCGTTTATGGGGTATAACATGCCACGTTCCCCGGTGTTTCTTCAACCTCCACACGTTCACAGTTTCCAAAACGGTTAGCTATGTAACGTGCAATATTTTCGGCTGTTGGATTTTGTATGTGATCGTTTAGTAAGGTATGATCCAGAAACATTATGGTCTTTTTGATAGTACCAAAATCTTCAACCATGCCCTTCTTCATACCTGTTTCATACAATATACCTTTATTAATTAATGTGACGGTGATTTTAAAATTATGCCCGTGCATGTTTTTACACTTGCCAGAATGCCCCGGCAAAAAATGGGCCGCACTGATAACCACTGTTTTTGTAACTGAGTACATATTTATCTCCTTACTTTAAATATTTGGTTGGGTCTTTTATATGGTTTAAGTTGAATGCTTCTTTACGGGCATGACATGTTGAACACTCACCACAATGCATTGTGCCACCCACATAACAAGACCACGTTCCTTCAAACGGTACTTGTAATTGATTACCTATGTTCACGATCTGGGCCTTTGTTTTTTCCATAAAGGGGGCCAGCATTTTGATCTCGCTGTTGTCACATAAGTTGATGGTGTAGGACATTGCTTTTATAAAATCTGGTCGGCAATCAGGATACACCCCGTGGTCATCTTTATGTGCCCCGTACAAAACAAACTCAGCTTTGTGTTTAATAGCAATGGCCGTTGCTATGGATAACATAATCATATTCCGGTTAGGAACGATTGTTGCCTCTAAAGATTCTTCGGTATAATGCCCCGTGGGTATTTTCTCATCTGGGTTAACAAGGGCACTTGTACTTAAAAACTCACTAAGCCTATGAAGATTGATAATGTGGTGTTTGACATATTGTCTTTTGGCTGTTTGAGATGCGTATTCAATTTCCTTAAAATGCCTTTGTCCATAATCAAAACTGACTGCAACCGGCTCACCAAATAACGGTTTATTGTTTATGATATGGTATAGCAATACCGTTGAATCTAAACCCCCACTTAAAATTATTACATTTCCTTTACTCATTTGCCGCTCCCTTCTTGTTTGGGTTTCTTAAACTTTTTTTCATCAATTCATCTAATGGAAAATACACTAACTTTATTTCAACTTTTTTTTTACCAAAAGCGGTTTTTTCTCGTCCCGTGCCCCGGTGTACTAATTTTAGTTCAGGATGCTTTTGAGGTAAATTATCTAATATTTCCATTTCACACTTCCAACGTCCTTGTAATTTACGTTCTAATTTTAAGTAGTATTCAACTTCACTTCTTAAATTTTGTTTACCACCACGAATACCGGGATTCGATCCGCCTAAAGATTGATAACGTCCAAAACGACACGGGCCGGTTTCCCATGTAGTAATATCAACACTATGAAATGGAAACTCCATTAAAATTTTTTGATTACATATTCCAAAACCATGTATTGGCTTAGGCCATATTCTAGCAAAACATTCTTTAATAAAGGGTTTAGCTTTTGCCCGTAATGGCACCATACCCCCTAAAGCTATTTTAGGGTAGTTTGCAGCCAATTCAAGAAGCACTTCTTCTGGTTCTCCTGCATGATAAGTGGGAATGGCTGATACCCCAGCCCCCCACATTTTTTCCAAATTTTTAAACGATAAATCCGTAGCTTGTGATTGTGAAACTCCAGCCCTTCCACCCGGTATTACATCCAATGAAAATATTTCAATAAGCTGCTTGTCTTCATCAAGCAACCGTAAACAATCATCTATATATTTATTAAGATCAATTTCAGTACCACTGTTCCAAGCTGAAAAAGCCCCACTATCCATAGCCCAATTTCGTATATCATATTCGTGTTTGTGGGCTTCAAAATTCTTCAAGTAAACATATGAAACCATCAAGGCCGGTTTTGTGTTAAGTTTGACTGCCATTATTTTCGTCGCCTGATTGTGAATTTTGATATTGCATTTAAAGGTGTATTATACAACAGCTTTAAAGCGTATAATATTACTGGTTCCAGTTCTTCTTCATTGCATAATTCTTTAGGTATGTATTCTCCATCCATTAAAGCAGCTACAAAAGAGCTCAACTCAGTTGATTGTTTTTGATTAAATTTTAGTGTTATAAAACCTTCCTGACCACCATTTTCATTAGAAGGCATCTCACCGGGTGTGCCGGGGTTGAAGTTTGCCTCCAGAAGTGGGGCACTTTCAAATTCACGAAAGCCTGTTTTGGTTAAGTCAAAACCTTTCTTGTCCAAGTCTTTAAGAATGTTAGATGCGAGTTCAAAATCAAACTCACTCATATCGCCTGTCTTGTTATCTGCAATTAAATAAGCCAGCTCCTCTTCTGGGGTAAGGTTGAAAGCGGTTGTTATTTGACATGTTTTCCAACCTAGCAATACCATTGCATCAAAGGTGCCGTTGCCTTTTAGTATATGATTTTTACGGTTTAGTACCAGTGGTGTTCGCTGCCCAAAGTTTACAAGCGAATCGGCAATGGCTCGTATGTTTGCCTCATCATGCACCCTTGCATTTTTGGGATGCTTTTTTAAAACAGATAATTTCACATGCTTGATTTGCATTTCAATCTCCTTTTATCCAAAAAATTAGCCCGGAGAATTGGTAACTCCGGGCTTATTGCATTGTATGTCTTATGGCAGTAAAACTTCGGCATATCTTATTTTTTGAATACCTTTATTGCGTTTTGCTGGTCGCGGGTAAGCGATGGTGCTGTCATACGTCCGGCCCTTACGTGACTGTACTGTGTGCGGAATGTATGTATGGAAGGTTCACTGGCTCCCCTTGCAGAATGTTTCTTGACGGCTTTTTGTGATTCGGCAATTGTCAAGCCGAGTTTTGCACAGCTACGGATAAAAGCAGTACATGACATATCCATAACACTTATTCGTTTATGGTTACCAATGTTTGGGTTGCCTTTTGATTTTGTGGCTGCTTTTTTTACTGTGGCTTTTTTTGCAGCCCGATCAGCTTTCACTTTATCGGTTGCCTGTTGCTTTACAACTTTGCGATGCTCACCACAGTATCCGGATGAAAGATCGGTTTTGGAGGTTAGTGGGGTTTTACACATTGCACGACCCTTGCCAAACTTGCAGACATCGGTTGTGGTATCCGTAACCTTTTTTCGGCCTACCCCTGCATTCTTTTTGACGGCTGTTTTCTTGGTCGTACTGTTAATAATTTTTTTTGCCATTTGAAACTCCTTTCATTTTAGATGTTATTTGGTGGGGTGAATGGCTTGCCCCTGTTACTGAGAAAGATTATAACACATCTAAAAGTTTTGTCAACCCCCCTTATCAATTATTTTAAAAATAGTTTAAAATATTTTGCAGTACTTGTCAAACACCAATAAAAACAAGGGGTTAGCTACAAGAACTAACCCCTTATTATTAAGGTTTTGTGATGTTTTAAGGGTTTAAGTGGCTAACCGCCACCAGTGGCGAGCAGTGTTACCACCCCACCTACAATAGCAAGGGTTACGGAAATGATTGTAGTTTGTACTTTTTTATCCGAAATGATAGCCTTCCAAGTACAGTTACCACACAACTTCTCACAGGCTTTTAGTTGGGTTTGTATACCGGCCACGGTGTCGTCACAGTCAGCGTTGTTAGCTTCACACTCAGTAAGCTTCTCAACTGTTGTAGGTGGTGAGTTGACGTCCTGAGCCATAGCCCAAGACGTGCCAAGCACGGGTGTCAACACAAGTACCTGAATCATAATAAAAGCCAGGCATACACGGCCAACCTCTTTTCCTTTATCGGCTATGCCTTGTCCTATATTGAATCCAGTAACTATCATTCCAGAAATTGCCACGCCTAAACCAATAAGTGCAGCTTGCACCTCTGGGGTGAGGGCTAGCCCCTTGCTTGCAAACCACACGATCAGCCAATTGATAATAAGCGTGATAATGGTTGCGGTTAATTTTTTTCTAAGCTTCATTTTAATACGTACTCCCTTCAATAGATTTTGGCCTTGTTAAAAACAAGGGTAATGGCCCCATCATCTGGGGCGAAGTAAAAATGCTGTGACAAGTGAAGCCATTGGAATTTTTGGTGTTTGCGGCAACACTAACACGTCCCGCAATTCCTGTATGAAATTTTTAACGGAGTCACGTTTAGCCAGCTTCTCGGCAAGGGCTAAATCGCTTTCCACGCCTTTACCTATATCCCTGATTGCTTTGTCTTTCTTGTCACTTTTAAGATCGTCAATCATTTGTTGTCCCGCTTTGTAAAGTTGAACCATCTCAACAAAAGCTACCGGAACAACTACCTCGTCTTTTTCTTCGGTCATATTTTTTCACCTCCCTTCTTTTACTTTATTTCAAAATGAACCAAGTCATTAAATGTTTGATCTTGCTGGTCGCCATCTTGATCCCAGTCTCCACCCCAGCGAATGTTTAAGCCCTTACGTTTACCTAGTTCCACAATTGCTGGGCCAAGTACCCTATAAACTTTTGATGCCCAATCAATTTTATTCTTGTGGTTGAACCACACTATATCAACTGCAAAGCTGTAAGTTTCAAGGCCTTGTTCCTTGTCAGCTGGGGGGACGTGTTTGCCATTACGTGCATCTGACAACTTACTAGCCCCGGTATCAATTGCAAATTGCTGTTCTGCAAGGGTACGTTTACCACAAGTTATTCCAATGTCAACAAAGTTAATAATTTCATTCATTATATCTTGCAAAGCTGGGTGACAAGTTGCCAGCCGTGCTTTAGATGTTTTACTAAATTTAAACACTTTTTCCATTAACTCCCTTCTCAATTATTTTCACACAGGTTGCAACCTCACTTATTTTATCAATGCATGTATCCACCTTAGCAAAAAGCATATCAAACTTGTCGGTTGCAGCTGCGTGTTGTATTTCAAAAGATTCCTTGTTTAATTTTTTATCGTGTAGTATTGTTAAGGCTTCAGTAAAATCACTACGAATATCTTGCAACCCTTGTTTTAAATTACTGTTTGTTTCTTTCAAGGCATCTTTAAAATCAATTTTCATTGTATCAATTTCCTTATTTTTCATTTTAAAAATTATACCTACAAGTGTCAGTACAATTGTTAACGTTGCGAAGCTGCCTATGATTTGTTCCCACATAAAAATTTTCCTTTTTACTGTCCAATCTCTGCTTTAAAATAAATATCTTTAGGGTGTAATGTACTCCAAGTTCCTACTTTTTCAGCTGGTTTTCCGTCGGCATATACATTAGTATTTTTTCCTCGTACCTGTAAATCCGTAAAACGTCCACTGGGAGAAGGGTTGTTAAAAGCTACCCCATAAGTTTTAGAAGTCACTAATGTAGGGCGCTCGCCTTCAGGAAAAGTAATTTCAATTATGTCATCAAATGCACCAGCGAAAAATCTGACAGAATTACTTACTCCTAAAATAGAACCTGTTGGAAACCCACTACCATCTAATTCAGCAAGTAAAGCGTTAAATTGAAAAAATACTAACACAGTTAATTTAACTTTATATGTCATTTTTAATAATGAGCCATCAGTAGTAACTTTAAATCCTTCCAAAAACCCACCAGTGTTAGAATTCATGGATATTAAAGCATCATCTTGAAATGGTTCTAAAATATAACTATCCACGGCTGGAGGAAATACAAATTTACGGCATTTCATATTTAAAGAGGCAACCTTATTTTTTGAAACCTTTATTGTTTTTTCTAATACGTTATAAATATTATTAATGCCATGAAAAGGTTCCACAACTTCAATAGGGTCTCCAAAAAGTATTTTGAACACATCAGGATAAGTTAACGATAAATCCATTTTAAAAATGTTTCCGGCGTCTTTCTTTAGTGATAAAATAAAATCTCCAATAATTAAAGCTGTGGCTGCATCTGGCAACAAGTTATTATCCAATATAAATAATCTATTTCCAAATAATTCTATACTATCAGCGTCTTGTAAAATTTCACGTCCAGAGGCATGTTGTACGTCTATAATATTAGCAATATCAGGTAAATTGAATTCCATAAACCCGGTATCTGGATCTCCGGCTGTGTATAAAAACAACGGTATATTATTAGATAAAAATTGATTTGTTTTAAAAGTATACTTTCCATCGCCGCTTACAAAATGATAATGTTGTCCAGCCTGTACAAGAGCATTTAGAGTATCTAATAAATTTACATCGTCATATGTAACATCTGCTAATATTGTTGGATCGGTAGTTTGTATATCAACTTCCGTTGAAAGTAATCCGGCTGCTACAGTCAATGTGGTTATAATATCTGATACCCTTTTTCCTGATTGTAGCCCGATGCTTACTTTCAATTCTTTCAATCTACTTAACACATCTAGTAATCTAACCGAAACTGTTCTTTTTACAAATAAAAGATCTGGAGTAATATTACTAATTATACCTGTAAATAAAATGTAATCTACTGCGTTGAAAGTAGCCGTTATTTGCATTCTGTTATTTACTCTAAATTTTCCAAACAAAGAAGAACTTGAATTTAATGGACTGTATTTTGAATCACCATTATCTAATCTTAACAAAGCTTCTCCTTGTTTAATTGATCCGTAAACCTCATTAAGACCAGTATTTATACTTAGAATTTCATCTACATCATCTGAAATATCTGTTGTATCTATTAAAACTACTTGTTCAAGTGTAATTATAAAACCAGCGTCATTTAGTATATCAGTCCAAACAGTTCCATTAAATTGCCATTGGGTACCATCTGCATATACATTTCCCGCACCATAAATATCTAAATCAAATACCGCAGCACCTGTTCGCGAAAATTCAACAAAATAAGTAGTACTTTCTACTAAAATTACTTTATTAAAAATAAATATATGTTGTTGTTTATTGGGATGTGTAGGAAGACCAGCAACTGAAACGGTATTAATTGCTGTATCTAAAAGAGTTGTTTTATCTGCTGCGTATAATTTTGCTTGGATAGTATCCGTTGACGTTGACCCAGATTCTGTTGCAAAGGTAGCAGCAATTGATACAAGTCCACCTAAATTTGGAACCTGAAAAGTTTGTCCCATTCTAATTCGTATACTAGCACCCCATACTACTCTACTTGAAACCGTTGCCTGTGTAACTACAGCATTACCTTGTACCTTTTCATTTATCAATTCTATTTTATATGATGGCTGTGTCAACTTCTTCTAGCCTCTTGTTCATCTAAAAATCTGAGTATTCTATCTGCAAATTGTCTTGCATCTGTATCATTTCCAAGTAATGGCCCTGTAAAAGTTATATTAACATCTCCACCACCCCCACCTCCTCCACCTAAAATACTTCCAAGCCTACTTAATGGTATAATTGCTTCAGGGCCAGCCTCACCTACAAGGCCCTGAGTTGGCCGGGTTACAATACCTCCATCAGCAAAGCCCACAGCTGCCCTAGTAGCGGCTGTGAATTCCTCAAGCGTTCTAGCAGCACCTACACCTACAACCAACCCAAACGTCCTGGTCACACTAGCAATGAGGTTGGCTCGTGTGGTTTCCACTTGTGCTGTAAGACCTGTTAAAGAATTTTCTACTTCTTCCACCGTATCTTGAACGGTTGCCAATATTTCAGGACGTTGTTCTGCAATGGCTTCACTAACACTGCTTGCGAATCCCGTTCCCATAGCTTCACCGGCTTCCATCATTGCTGGGACAAATTCTTCAACGGCTTCAACTGTTGCTTCTACAGCTTCGGTTGTAGTTGCCGCCAAGGTTTGCATACTTTCACTAGTGGCGTCAACAAAGTTATTTGCTTCCAGCATGGCGTCCCGTTCTTCACGCAATGCTTCTGAATGAGCCTCGGCCGCTGCCCTTGCCCCGTCAATTTCAGTTTGCGCTTGGAATAAACTGATAGCTAGTTGTGCCGCTTCACCAGACATTGCCCTGAGACCTTCAGTTGGCAAACCTATTTTTTCGGCCATTGTTGCCATCCTGTCAGCAACCTCAGACATTGCCAAAACAAATTTACCAAGTTCTTGTCTTACGTTCAAGAATTTGTCAATCAAAAATTCAATAGCACTTGCGGCAAAATCAGCAATCTTAACACCAAATGCAACTATGGCATCGCCATTTTTTTGAATAAATTCAGTAAGCTTGACAATAATTTCCTGCAACCTTTCGCTTTCATTTGCACCTTGCCCCAGCTGTTCAACAGCATCGCCCCACGCATTTTTAAGCTGTTTGACTTTACCAGTAAATGAATCGGTAGCAAGTGAAGCAGAACCGCCCATACGTTCTTGAATCAATCCCAATAGGTTTTGAAAATCTTGCTGTTTATTCCCAGTTGTTTCTATGGTCAATCCGTATCGTGTAAGAGCTGAGACATTACCGGATGCAGCACGGGCTAACAAATTTGAAGCGGTTTGAAAATCAATACCTATTGCAGCTGACAAATCCAAAGCGGCTACGGTTGCTTTTTTTAACCCTTCACCACTTAAACCTCCAAGGGTTGTCAACAAAGCTGCCCCGGTCAATATAGCCTCATCCCCAACTATGGTGACTGCTTGTAATGAAGATGCAAATTTTTGCATCTCCGCGCTCGCTTCTGGGGTAAACTTACCTATATTCTTTAGGCCTAATTCAAGCTTATTAACGGCTAGTCGTTGCACCTCCGCTGCGGAAGCAAACTTGGCAAGGGCAACCACCCCCAATGTCATTGCCGCCCCGACAACAGCCATTACCTTTGTAATGAAGCCTAGCGTAGTTTTTAAAGCTTCACCGGCTCTTCGTAATGATTTAAACTTACCCTCTACTTTGCCAAATACTCCACTTGCTTTATCTCTTGCAAGCAGTAACATTTCAAGGGTGCGTTCGGTTGCCATTATTTTTTCCTTTTACGTTTACTAAATTTACGTTCTTGTTCCCAAATATAATCCAGTAATTCAGCTTGTAGGTTGGTCAGCGTTTCCAGACTTTGGGCTAACTGAATCCGCCCCAACTGAATCTGATTTACTATTTTCATTCCCACCCTTGTCTTTACAAAAGGGTTGGATAATTTCCCTTGCACCCCCTCTACCCATGCCGTTTGATTTTTCAATAGCGCCGACAAGGGTATCAATGGATGCATCACTTATCACCGAATTTTTAACGTCTTCAGGTGTCCATACCTCGGCCCCTTCTTCATCCAATGATAAAGCACAAGAGATAATGTATGCATTGTAGTCATACATATTGCTCACCATATTACTACCGGGGCCTTCCATACTTTCCAATGACTTACCGGCAAGGCTGGCTTTACCCAGAAGACCACGAGTCATAATGCTATCAGCTTTTCCTTTTTCGCCATACTTTAATTGACGAATTTGCCAAGTACCCTCATCTGTCACAACCTCTTCTGTAAACTTTATTCCTTGGCTTATTTTTGCCTTAGTTACAAATTTGTTTTCTTCCATTTGCTTGTCCCTTCTTGGTTAATGGTTAACTGTTCAAAAACCCTATGAATAATTGTAAACTGAGTTGCACGTAAACCGTACACTTAAATCTTCAACCGAATCAAACAAAGCCTCTACTGAAAAGCTTTGTGAAATTCTGTCACGTCCGCTTGGTGATATGTCTGGGGGCGTGGTCATAATTGCCTTGAAGAGATCAATTGTCACATCACCCAACACACCACCATCAAGAAAAACTTGGTAGGCTTTTTCCTGTGTACCATCAGCCGAGGGTGCCGCTGCTCCCCCCCAGAAGTCTTCCAAAATTGTTGTATCATCAAAGTGGACAACCAAATCTGCAAGCACTTCTAAATCACCTGCAAATATTTTTCGGGGGTGCCTACTACCTATTGTAACCCCACCTTCACCGTCACCATTGTTGTTTATGGTTAAGGTAAGTTCCTCCACTATTGCTGAAATATCTGCAAGTGCTGATCCATAATCAGCTGCCTTCATTGTCACCTTGTGGAACGGGATTGGTGAGCCTTGAGGTAATGTCACATTAACCAAAGTGCGTATTGTGTCTTTCTCATCCTTCTGGGCTAACACGTCAAGGGTTATGACAGCCCATTCACGGCTTACACTTAGCACCATTTGGCTGATAACAGTTCCGGTGAAAGTGTGCTCAAACAAATCTTTACCAAGCGCGAAAGTGGCTGAAGGCATAACGTTATCGTTATCACTTTCAATTATGTGTTCAAAGGTACCCTCGTCATATGTGGTTGTATAAGCGTGTGAAACGGTTGCGCCCGTAACTAATAGTACCCCGGTTGCATAATCAATTGTCCCTGACAAACCGCTTGCCGAATCTTCCACAATATTACCGAAGCCGTCGTCGTGCGCTTCTTGTGCCGGGGTATCGGTTTCTATAATTAATTCTCCCGGCACCACTGGAAGACTAGCTAAGGTAGCACTGATTATTCCACCACTATCGCTGGGGGTAGCTTCATCTGCAATGGTTGACGTGTTGTCGGTGGTTGCCTTTGATCCCAGCATAATAAAAAGTAAGTACCAAAACAACGGGGCGTCTGCTACAAACTCAATCCCACCTTCAGGAATGTACATACCGGGGCCATGTACCCGTTTGACTCTGGTTAAACCAGATGGCTTGATTATTTCGGCACCCGCCGGAGGGTTAATATCCGTACTTGCTTGATCTATAAAAAACTTAGGAGCAACTTCGGTGCCAAATACTGATTCCTTTGCTATTCCAAAATAGCGTAATACCTCACTCATTTTAAATCTCCTTTAAAATTTTTCTTGCCGCAAATTCAACAGCCGCTCCAAACAACTGTTCTGTTGGCAGTTCTTTTGTAAAATCCGCGTGCCATACAAGTCTGATTATATCATCTACGGCACCCCCTAAACATCTATCACTAACAGCCCCTATTGGATCAAAAAATATTGCTGTTGCCGCAAGCAAAGCTATTTGACGGGCTTGATCCTGATCCTCTGAACTGTAGGACGCTGCAACCCCCATTATCTCAAAAGCAAATGTCCATTCCTCACTCAAAACAAGACCCACTGTTGCATTGATGGGTGAAGGTGTAGGAAATATATGAAGATAGGGAGGCTGTAATGTACCACTTCTTAACTCACGGCTGAACACTATACCGTTTACACCCGGTATGGCCGTATTAATTAACCGTTGTACAATTGCGTCCTCTATTACTTTTATTGCAGCATTTAAGGCCATGTTATAATCCTTGCTTTGTTGGATCTATTTTATTTGCGGCATATTCCACTTCTATAATACCTGTCAAAATTCCTGTACTTGTACCTTCTTTTACTGAAAATTCAAATTGTTTTAGTTCCACGTATCTAGCAACACCATACAACTCCTGTTCCTTGGCAAGCGCAACTTCTATATCTGTTGCAAGCTTTCCTAATTCTTTATCAAGTACTTGTTCGTCAGCCAACTCTATTTCGCCATCAATTCCAACTGTCAAACGGTTGTGCACAATTGGAAAAACCTTTGAAACTTTATCTTCTTTAAGGGCTGCCATCATAATGATTGGTGTACCCATTGTTTGATAAGTACCGATCTGGTATCTGTAAACATGTTTTACATCAGTTAAAAAGTCACCTGCAAGATTAGTGAACCTTATAAAATCAATACCTAAATCACCAACAGGTATTGAGATATCACTAACGGCTCCCGCCAACACTGCAATCCCAACTAAATTTTCAATATCAGGATTTCCTAAAACTAAGTCACTTTCGGTTTCTGGGGTAAACAAGATTTGATTCCACCCGGAACTTGAATCGTTTACTCTATCAATCAAGTCATCAAAAAATAAAGTTTTGACAAAAAAATCAGATAAAGAACTGGCCACTAAAATACCGACGCTTCCAAGTGCGCTTGCCGGGTTTAAAACATTTTTATCATGTATAAATACCCACGATTCCAACTCGCCGCCCGTGCCATCAACAGGGGTTGGGAAAATATGTTGAATCCCAAAAGCCAATTCTGAATTTGGTGCGCGTCTACCAAACCCAATAAATGACAATCCAATCACCGGGGGCGGGTCTTCAAATATAACTTCGGGTGCTTCAGCGCTACTTATAGGTGCCCATGCAGTGTCATCAAACAGCGTCCAAAAGTCCATTATTAATTCGCCCTCTAATACATCAGTTCCTCCCGTTGCTGTTTGCGCTGTGATACTTAGATATTTTATTGCAGTAATATCAGGAGCACCCACTACAGTTGAAGGTAAACCGGTTATATCATCAATGCCTACCAAAAAATTGACAAACCCGCCATTCTGTAAAACAATTTTTCCAAAAACTCTTTCAAAATAATTTGATGAATCGGTTCCAAACTTTATTGTTATTGCGTTATTGATATTGAATAAATCTCTATCGGTAGTTCGTAACCCCAAAGCACCTAATTTAATTGTAGCATTAAAAGAAGCACTTAATGTTTTCTCCCAAGTGGCCATTGTTCCAACTGATGTTTTAATTAAATTAATTGCACCCGGAGCTTTTAAAAATGTAGTTGTATTCAGTGTAGGTGTATCAGCTACCCCAGAAGGTGCCCATCCATCAACTGAATCTTGATCGTCACAACCATCTAATAATTCAAAAAATGGTTCGGGTAACCTGTTACAGGCTTCAATCAGCAACCCTGATCGTATATTACTTAACACACATTTTAAACGGTCAAGTACTTTTTCTCTTATGCTATCAGGCATTGTTTAATCCTTCGGCTATCCCGTCTTCAGCATCCTTTACAAAACGATTTGTAAACCCTTTCCATTCATTCATTAAATTCATACGGGCTGGAATGTTTCTACTGGGGTCTCCTTTTTCATGTGTGGGTGCGTAGTCTTTAACTGAATCCAAAAACCATACTGATACTTGAATCCTTTCTGCAGTTATTATTACCTCATGTCTTAAAGAACTAAATAAAGTACTTGTAATTCTTTTTAACCGTGTTGCAGTGGTGCCACCTGACAAATGCTTATCTTGCATCAACCGTCTAAATACCAAAGCAGTTACATTCCAGCGTTGTTTGATACTTTGCTGGATTTCCTTTGGTGCCCGTTTCAAAGTACGGTTAAGCCGTCTGGTCTGCTGGCTATTCATTCTAAATTCTGCATCAATAACCATTATATAACAGCCCTTCCATACTGATTTACCATTCTCATAAATAATTTAGATCGTTGCTTTGAATCCGCAATGGTTGTGGATTGGTTTGCAATTTTAATTGCAGCCGCTCCCAGGTTGTCTTTAAGTTTGAATTGTCTTATTACCTCAAAGTGGACGGCCTCTGCAATGTCTGGGAAAAGAGTATAAAATTCTTCGCCTGCATCGGGGCTTTCTATTTTGGCCATGCCGCCAGTGTAAACCACTTTTAATGTTTTACGATTTACACCAAACCTTACAAATAAATCAACAATACCTTCTGCTTCGTCCAAAAAGTATAAAGTACTGTCAACCTCTGTCGCAGCACCAAACTCACGAAGCGAGTCATGGAAGATTTGAATAACGGGATCAGATTCAACCGGCCATGCTTTAAGTTTTAATCGCCTTGTGGTTTTATCAACATCAAGTATTTCGGTTTGTTCAACCAAGTCAACTTTACGTCCAGACAGTTCTTCAAAATCTTTTGAAATGCTACGGATTAACCCGTTTAACGTAGCGTCGTGCTTAGTTACTGATACAGGCATCTCCATTATATTTTTTACGGTTGCCAGTAAAACTAATTCAAGAACTGCCATTTTCTTTTCCTTTCAATGTTTTCCTTTTAGGTTTGTACAGGATATTTTACCTTTGAAGCTACAACACCTAAAGCTATTGCAATTCCTGATGCACCAAAACCTGTAGTAACAAGGTCTATTCTGTAGTATCTTTTCCGTAAAGTTAATTCAAATGTTTTAACGGTATGGGCATCGGCACTTGTCAAGGTTATAATTTCACCATTTATATCTGATGCCAATACTTGTTCGCCATCTGAAAGCCCAGAATCGTCACCATGAAACACTTGGATCTCGTGGTCACCTGAATTAATATTACCACTAAAGGCTTCAATCAATACCCTATCTTGATTTATACCATCTATAATAGTACCTGTTTTAGTTCCATCGCCGGAAACTATATTTACAACTGATCCGGTTTTAACAACTACGGGTATTAAATCTTTAAACAAACTGCCAAGAAAAAACATTTACTTTCTCCTTTGGTAAGGTGACCGGGGCGGTAGGTTGAAGGGACAAGCCTTACCGCCCCGTGTTGGGTCACCTACTCGGTTTAATTACTACTCCGTTTGGTTAGGCATCTTCAGCTTTTTGAGTAAAGCTATGCCACCGATTGCGTCAACACCGGTTGTGTTGCCCGTGGAAACTATTTTTATTCTGAAATACCGCTTTCGCAGTATCAATTCAACAGTCTCCAGCTGATTATCATCGGTATCTAAATCCCAGTCGGGCAAGTCACCATTAATATCTGCATCGGCTACTTGAGCCTCGTCAGACATATTGGCTGCATCGCCATGAAAAAGCTGGAATTCATAATCGCCATCAGTTAGTGTTTTATCCAAAAACGCTAACAGTACACGTTCACTTCCGTGTCCGTCTATAATGGCTCCAACAGTTGTAGTATTAGTAGTAATAGCTACTAACGGGACTTCGCTTCCAGCTGTGCCCATCAATCCCAAAGGGGCAAGATCGTTAAACAGTCCTGAAATTGGAAACATATTACTTGTCCTCCTTACTTGTTAATGTCACCTATTATCTAGGTGCTGATTTTGTGTTTCTTAATTGCAGCGGCCAATACAACCTTACCACCTATGCGTTGACGTGCCGAGAAACGAACTGCTCCGGCTGCATCAAGGGCGCTGTCTGTTATGCGTTTGATTCCAAATCTTACCCGCAATCCAATTTTGTATGCCTTTTTGAAATCGCCGTACATAATAGGGAAAGCGTTTTGGGCGATGTCAGGCATATCTTCACTGATGAGATAAGATTTACCCATAATTGTCGGGGGGGTCTTCTCAAAGCCCGGAGCCCAAACATATCCACCTACGGTCGGCACCTGAAGAATCCGTATGGC
>SDBV01001176.1_pt1 | contig 39156 bp, 35 predicted proteins | sample 2277081 | NCBI WGS metagenome assembly SDBV01 (sample SAMN10402039, study PRJNA504765) | marine sediment metagenome | isolation source: marine sediment core GS10_PC15, 223 cmbsf | place: Arctic Ocean: Southern Knipovich Ridge | collected 2010 | reverse complement strand
AGTACAGAATAACACCAAAAATATAAATATTATTATGGAATTTAGCAATAATACAGAATAATACAGTAAATAGGAGGGGAAAATGAGAAAAACCATCGCTAATTTGGTTTTACTTTCCGGGGGTATATTAGCTGCATTGAGAATGTTATTTTTTGATCCGGGAGGAATAATTTCAAGAATCTTTCCAAACACATTATTTGAAATCGCAACTACAGATCTTCCACCGCAACCTGGTGATATAATTATTAAATTAGTAAATTTTCATTTTCATATGATAGGTGTTCTGTATCAGGTAGTAGCTATTATTATAATTACCGGAGTTATATTCCTTGTTCTAAGAAGGGACTAAAAACATGAAATTCACACCTAACCGAATTAAGATTCAAAACTTCCGAGATAGTTGCGCAATCTTTAATAACGTCAATTAACCATTGCAAGTTTACCCCGTTAGAAGACCTTCGCCCTTCTAACGGGGTAAACAGTAAAAAAAATGAAATAATTAAAATTACGGGAAGAAAGTGATGATAATGACAAGAGACAAACTATTAAATCATATGATCAGTTGTGGATATTATTGGAATTAGTATGATTTGATAGTTGAATAGGCAATCTTAATATTTAACAATTCCATATAAAGGGGGCGTAAGATGAGAGCAATTAATTTATTAATAGCATTTTTAATTCTTGCAGGAGTTGCTTTTGCTCAGAATGCAGGAGAGAATAAAAAGGTTTACAGAGCTTCTGTTGATGAAGACGGAATCCAGAGAATAGAGGTTTTGGGAGGGGGGTACTTTTACAACCCTAATTATATTATTTTTAAAAAAGATATTCCTGTTGAATTAATAATCAAGAAAGAACCTGGAATAGTTCCTCATAATATCGTGATCAAAAAACCTGAGGCAGGCATGGACATCAGAGAGTCACTAAGCACGAAACCTAAAGTTATAAAATTTACTCCTGAAAAAACAGGGAAATATCCCTTCTACTGCGATAAGAAGCTACTGTTCTTTAAAAGCCACAGAGAAAAGGGTATGGAAGGCATCATCGAAGTGATAGAGTAATGCCTATGTTATTTATTATTGCCTTCATGTTTTCACTAACACACGGGGCTAATAATCTAATTGATACTGCAATAGAAAACTACAAGGATGTTGATTCCTACCAGGTAACACTTAGTATTACAGGCAACGGCACCTCTGAAAAAATAAAGTATTACTTTAAAAAACCAGGCTATGTAAAGATGGAATTTATAAAGCCCCATAAAGGAGCTGTCCTTGTTTACAATCCCACAAATAAAAAGGTGAGGTTGAGGCCATTAGGCTTTTTAAAATTTTTTATATTGACACTAAATCCGGGAAGCATACTGCTTAAAAGCTCTAAGAGTCATAGAGTGAATGAGTCTGATATTGGCTCATTATTGAATATAGTTAAGAAACTTCAATCACACGGAACAAGTCAGAAATTAAAGGATGAGACTGTAGGTAAAAGACGTACAGTGCTCATCAGTGTTGAAGGCAAAGGAGATTTTGCTGTTAATGGCATTCACCTATATTACTTATGGTTTGATAAAAAAATATTTTTACCATTAAAGGTATCTGCATACAATACTCAGGGAAAATTAATTGAAGAAGTTTTAATGGATGACCTTCAAATTAACATAGAATTTCCAGAGGATTTTTTTGACCTTTAGGATTAGATAATCCCTTCTAAAAAACTATCTCATTCTCACAAGTCTGTAGTCACCCAATAATAATATTTTTCCACCATTCCTTATAATATCTTTACTAAACTAATGGCAAATAGGTTTTTTATCTTATTGATTACTATCTGAAATATTGGATTTTCAGTAAAGATTCAAAAACCACTCTTTTAGGAAGTTATTAATACCCCTAAAAAATTGAGGTAATTCTTTTTCTCTTCTCCAGTGTCCCATTAGAGATTAATGTTACATTACGAAAACCTCAATGTACTAAGAGCAGTGATCAGTAATCAGTTTTATAAGCCTTTCTGGGTCCCCTTTGATTATTTAATGTTCCCTTTCTGGAAACCTAAATGTAAGGAGCAAGGATTATTTTTATATAATCACTAACCCCGTAACAAGTCTACAACTTGTAGAACTACGGGGTGTACACTCGCTAGTCATTTGACAGTTGAGAGAGAGAAGCCGCAGGATTTTAAAGAAGTTTTCTTAAAGACCCATTAGAGATTTTAGGTTCTGAGCGAAAGCTGGAAGGAAAAGAAATGATTTGTGTCTGAACGAAGTGAGTTTAAATCATTTCCCTGGAAGTTGAGCGAAGAGCCGCCCGAAAATCTCTGCGGGCCACCTTTGTTTGGTTACTTTGTTTTGTGGTAAAAGAAAGTAACTCGGGTGTGGGTGAAACGCCACATTTCTAAAAAATATTATTTTGGTCGAATCGACTCGGGTATGGAATGAAACCCCACAAAAATCAAATTTCAATCCTATACCATAGACGGAATCAGCATCCATTCCAATGACCAGGACATATCCTCATTCCTTTCGAGGCACATTATGCCGGCCATTTTAAAATTTACAACCTTCCTGTCTTTATTGCCGCAGACAAGCAAGGCAGCAAGCCTCCCGAGATACGGCAAATGCCCTACCAGCATTATGTCTTCCTGAACGGATGACAGGCGTTCAGCCCAGATTTCAGGCTCATCCATTGGTTTTAACCCATCGGATTCAGCGACCCCTTTATCCGGATGTAAATACTCTGCCAATACCCGGGCAGTCTGCATGGCTCTTTTCTTTGAGCTGTGGAATATCTGGTTTACCCTGATGGACAATCCAGCGGCATGACCTGCAATTTTTTTTATATCACTTAGACCATTTCCTGAAAGACCCCGGGAAGGGTCTTCCTGCTCTGTCTTTGCCTCAGCATGTCGAACAAGATAAAGGGTCATGGATTACCATTAAAAGATACAATTAACAATTGAGGCTCTTGCAAAAGTCTGAAAAATAGTCTTATTTGTCATTCCCACCCCCGATTACTGAATTCGAGGGCAGGCTTCAGTGGGAATCCAGCCACAGTGGGATACCCCACGTGGTATCCTATATTTTCAATGGGTTACGTAACACTCTGGATTCCCGTTTTCACGGGAATGACGACTTTTGCAAGAGGTTCAATTAACAGTCCAAATCTGTTTTTAAGTCAATGATAAATGCTAATTTTGCGTAACCATTCAGCGAAAGGTGGATTATATATCTCTAAAGAAAGATTCCCGACAAGCGGGAATGACAAAAAACCTTTATCATCCTTCTCTGTTGTCATTCCGGCCTGCCTGCCGGCAGGCAGGCTTGTCCGGTCGGAGCGACTCTTCGGTCGATTCGACTGAACTCCGACTCGCTTCGAGAATCTCTCTTCTCTTCCACCCGTCATTGAATGGTTACAATTTTACAATTTATTATTCCCTTAATTGTCCGTTTCCAAGAACAATAAATTTCGTGCATGTGAGCTCCTCAAGCCCCATTGGCCCACGTGCATGAATTTTGCCGGTAGAAATCCCTATCTCGGCGCCAAGACCAAACTGATAACCGTCATTGAGTCTTGTTGAAACATTTATGAGCACTGCAGAAGAATCTACTTCCCTGAGAAATCTTGCTGCCCTGCTGTAATCTTTTGTGACTATTGTGTCAGAATGGGCAGAACCGAATTTTGCAATATGTCTCATAGCATTGTCTATATCTCTAACGATTTTAATATTTAAATCCATGTCAAGATATTCCCTGTAGAAATCCTCCTCCTCCGCCTTTTTAACAGAGGCATTAATTTTACATGTTTTTGGACAGCCCCTTAGCCTGACGCCTGCTTTCCTGAACCTTTTTATCGCCCGGGGAAGAAATTTCCCTGCAATCTTCTCATCTACAAGCATGGTTTCCATTGCGTTGCATGTGCCCGGGCGTTGAACCTTTGAGTTGAAACATATATCTTCAGCCATCTTAAGGTCGGCATCCCTGTCAACAAAAACGTGACACACCCCTTTGTAATGCTTAAGCACGGGAATCCGCGAGTTCTCGGTTACAGCCCTGATAAGACCCTCACCGCCCCTCGGAATTATGAGGTCTACTGTCTCCTCCAGCTTGAGCATTTCCATAACCGCCTGTCTTTCCGTGGTATCCAGGTAGGTTATGGCGCCTTCATGTATCCCCTCTTCCCTGGCAATACCCCTTAAAATTTTTACTATTGCATTGTTGGAATTAATAGCCTCAGAACCGCCCCGCAGCAAAACCGCATTGCCAGCCTTAAGGCACAGGCTTGTTGCGTCTGCTGTAACATTCGGTCTTGACTCATATATTATTCCTATAACCCCTATAGGAACTTTCATTCTGCCCACCATCATTCCATTTGGCCTGTGCCGCATCTTTGTTATCTCGCCTACAGGGTCAGGAAGGCCGGCAACCTCAACAAGGCCCTGAGCCATTTCTTTTATTCTTTTGTCATTGAGCATAAGCCTGTCTATTAATGCTTTAGACAGACCTTTTTTCCGCGCAGCAGCTATATCCTTTTTATTCTCCCTTATAAGAGAGTTTTTATTTTTCTCTAGCGCTTCAGCCATTTTTATGAGTGCCCTGTTTTTCTGCCCGGCTGACATGCCTGCAATTGCCCTGGAACCTTCTTTTGCCTCTTTTGCTTTTTTCAGGACAAACGATTTTACATTCATAAATAACCTCCTGATATAATGTTCATTATACCTTTTTTATACTCCGTTAGATAGAAATTTTATCTAGTACTTAGTTGCATAAATTAGCATCTTATGTTTGTCATTCCTGCAAAAGCAGGAATCCAGTAAAATCAATAGATTCCCGCTTAAGACCTGCGGGAATGACGAACTGGAACTTATGCAACTAAATACTATCGGGGTTTATCTGTGTAATCTGTATCTTTAATCAATGAAATCAGGCATCTAATTTTAGCATAATTATTTAAATAAGATTCATACATCAAAGAAGCTGTGCCGGCAGGTCAGAATCAAGTTTATGCGTTATAATTTTTTAAAATACTGTATCATGAATATTTGACATCTGGGTGTAAAACAAAAATTTTGATATAATATTACTTTGTCAATCATGAAAGGCCGGATTTTTTATGTTTTTAACTGATGACCATATTAACGAGCCGAAGATTGCATACTTCTCCATGGAGATAGGCATGCGGGATGATATGCCCACCTATAGCGGGGGTCTGGGGGTGCTTGCAGGTGACACGGTAAAGTCTGCGGCTGACCTTAATCTGCCTTTTGTGGCGGTTACACTTTTAAGCCGCAAGGGATATTTCCGCCAGGAGGTGGATGATAAAGGCTGCCAGATAGAACACCCTGAAGTATGGGAGCCGTCAAAGTTTATGGCTGCTGCACCAGAGAAGGTTATTGTCATAATTGAGGGCAGACCTGTCCATATACATTCATGGATTTATTTTGTAGAAAGTCCCAGGGGCGGGACCGTCCCTGTAATTTTCCTTGATACAGACCTGCCGGAAAACCATGCTGAAGACAGAAAACTGACAGACTATCTTTATGGAGGAGATCAGGATTACAGGATTAAGCAGGAGATTATACTTGGCATAGGCGGAGTAAGGATGCTGAGAAAGTTGGGATTTCAGATAAGAAAATACCATATGAATGAAGGCCATGCAGCCTTTTTAGGGCTTGAACTGCTCCATGTATATAAAAAAGATATAGAGGCTGTATGGGACGAATCGTACGTATGGGATATAGAGACTGTTAAGGAATTGTGTGTTTTCACAACACATACACCTGTTGAGACAGGGCATGACAAGTTCTCCTATGACCTGTATAGAAAGGTAATCGGTGATTATTTTCCTGAAAAAGTTCTGCGCAGACTCGCCGGAGAGGAGTATATCAATATGACACTGCTTGGGCTTAACCTGAGCCAGTATGTTAATGGAGTTGCAAAAAAACACGGATTGGTCTCTCAGGATATGTTTCCGGGTTATAAAATAAACGCTATCACAAACGGGGTTCATTCATTCACGTGGACATCGGAAAGCATGAAAAAAATCTATGACAAATATCTGCCGGGATGGGCAAATGAGCCCGAGATATTTGTGAGGATTGGAGTAATCCCTGATAATGAAATCTGGGGCGCCCATTTAGAGGCAAAGAAAAAACTTATTGATTATATAAACACTTTTTCGAATGCCGGTATGGATTACGAAACACTCACAATAGGGTACGCAAGGAGGATGACTGCATATAAAAGGGCAGACCTTTTATTCACTGACATAGAAAGGCTTGGAAGGATTGGGACAGGTAAAATTCAGATTGTGTACTCAGGTAAAGCACATCCTATGGATACGGAAGGCAAACAGATGATTGAGAAATTATTTTCATACATACAAATGCTCAAAGGAAAGATTAAACTTGTTTTTATAGAGAATTACAATATGGAGAGCGCCCTGAGGCTTGTCTCGGGCGTGGATGTCTGGTTAAACACGCCCCTCCGGCCGCTTGAGGCTTCAGGCACAAGCGGAATGAAGGCAGCTCATAATGGAGTAATAAATTTCAGCGTGCTTGACGGATGGTGGATTGAGGGACATATTGAAGGATTCACAGGCTGGTCAATCGGCCCTCCTCCGGCTGAGGGAAGTATTGATAATAATATTACTAAAAAAGATGCCGAGGATCTGTACAATAAACTTGAAAATGCCATAATCCCCTTATATTATAATGACCGCAAGACATGGATAAGAATGATGCAGAATGCTATTGGTAAAAATGCCTATTATTTTAACTCTCACAGGATGATGCGCAGATACGTAACAGAGGCGTATATACGATAATACAGGCACATTTTTAAGGCGGCTATGCCCGGAAGAGGCTTTTTGCCATTAGTATAAATATCCTTTCGGGGATTCTCAGGACAAAAAACCTGTAATAAGTTGAGCGTAATGAGTAAAGAGTTAAATAAATACACATAACGCGTCACGCGTTACTCCCAAATCCTTTCTCAGGAGGATGAAATGCGTATCTTGTCAAAGATTTTCATCTGCCTCTTTTTTTTAACCTTAATTTTTTCCGGATGCAAGGGTTCTGTTACAGAAAAAGACAGGGGCGTAACTACTATTGTTTTTAAACACGGAAAAATTGCCGGTGACCCGCAGTTATTGCTTGACATCATTTCTGATTTTGAAAAAGAAAATCCTGATATAAAGGTCAAGGACGAGTCCCTGCCTGCATCCACAGATGAACAGCACCAGTTTTATGTCATAAATCTTGATGGGAAAACAACAGTCTTTGATGTGCTGAGCATGGACGTAATCTGGGTTCAGGAATTTGCCAGTGCAGGCTGGCTTAGGGACATAAGTGCTTTATTGCCTTTAGAAGAAAGGATAGGGTTTTTTACCGGACCGATGGATGCTGTTACCTATAAAGATAAGGTTTATGCAATCCCCTGGTATATTGATGCCGGCGTACTTTATTACCGCAAGGACCTGCTTGAAAAATACGGGTTCTATCCGCCGACGACATGGGATGAGCTCGTCAAAACAGCTAAAACCATAACAGCGGAAGAAGAAAACCTCTACGGTTTTATCTGGCAGGGAAAACAGTATGAAGGACTTGTCTGTAATGTGCTTGAATATATCTGGAGCAACGGGGGGGATGTGTTAGAAGACGGCAAGGTCATTATTGACAGCCCTGAAAACAGAGAAGCCCTGAAATTCATTAAGGATTTGATTGTTGATTACAAGGTTTCCCCTGAACTGGTTCTGACATCAATAGAGGAACTGACAAGGCATATATTCGGAAACGGGAAGGCACTGTTCATGCGGAACTGGCCTTATGCATGGAATATTTTTAATAAAGAAGGTTCGCCTGTTAGAGGAAAGGTCGGCGTGTCGGTTTTACCTTTTTTTAAAGGGAACCAGACAGCCTCAACCCTTGGAGGATGGCAGTTAGGCATAAATAAATTCTCCAAAAATCCCGGGCAGGCGGAGAAATTCATTAATTACCTGACGTCACCAAAAGTCCAGAAAAGACTTGCCATTTCAGTTGGCTACAAACCGACTCGGAAGTCCCTTTACAAAGATGAGGATCTGCTGCGTGAACAGCCGTTTATCGTCGGTCTGTACGATGTGTTTATGCACGCACGGCCCCGGCCGGTTTCTCCGTACTACATGGTGATGACCCATATAATGCAGTCTGAATTCAGTGCTGCTATCTCAGGCATGAAATCACCTGAAGAGGCACTGAAAGATATACAAAAAGGTTTTGAGAGGATAATCAGGGAATAGGTTTCAGTCCATGACCTGTCTACGCCCTGTAGAGTAGAATGGCTGGATAACTGACCTTTACAAGGAGCAGCATTTGCACAAGGATAGCGGAGTGAAATTTGTTTTGCCGGCACTTTCAGTTATCGGGCTGGTCGCTGTATTTCCGGTTTTTTACGTTTTCTATCTGAGCCTTCATAAAAAGTTTTTAGCATTTAACATATCCACTTTTACCGGTCTTGATAACTATATATATCTGCTTGGTGACAGCAGGTTCTGGAATGCGCTGAAGAACACTGCATATTTTACAGGAGTCTCTGTTGCTCTGGAGCTCATACTCGGGCTCTCAATCGCAGTATTGCTGAACAGGGCATTCAAGGGCAAGGGTTTTATGAGGGCGGTTGTTCTGATACCCTGGGCTGTGCCTACGGTAGTTTCAGCAAAGATGTGGGAATGGATTTACAATACAGACTTCGGGATTTTAAATTACATTCTCGGTACGGATATTAACTGGCTCGGAAGCACGTTCTGGGCTATCAATGCCGCGATTTTCATGGATGTATGGAAAACCACGCCTTTCGTTGCACTCCTCCTGATAGCAGGGCTTCAGATAATCCCAAAGGATTTATACTCGGCGGCAAAGGTTGACGGTGCGGGGAGTTGGTATATTTTCACGAGAATAACTCTTCCTCTTTTAATGCCGGTTATCCTTATCGTGCTTATATTCAGGACTCTTGATGCATTCAGGGTCTTTGATGCGGTCTATGTACTGACAGGCGGAGGCCCCGCAAATACAACTGAGACGCTTTCAATTTATGCCTACAAAGTGCTGTTTCAGCTTCTTCATTTCGGTTATGGCTCGACATTATCTGTAATTGTATTCCTTTGTGTCGGGCTAATCAGTGTTTTTTATGCAGGGCTTTTAAGCAGGAGTATAAGGTGATGAAAAAATCAGGTTTCTATCTCATTCTGGCAGTCGTATTTATGTACTGTATCGGCCCTTTTATCTGGCAGGTGATTACAAGTGTCAAGCCCTCTTCAGAACTGACAAAACTGCCCCCGGTTCTGCCTGACGTTATTAGCTTTGACCACTACATCTCTGTTTTTAAAGGCCATCCCTTTGGCAGGATAATCTTTAACAGCATTGCAGTCTCTCTGATATCAACGGTCTTATCTCTCGCTCTGGGCTCCCTGACTGCTTTCGGGCTTGCCAAACTCAATATAAAAGGCAAGGCGCTTATTTTCGGTTTTGTGCTTTCAATATCAATGTTCCCGCCCATTGCAACAGTCAGCCCCCTGTATCTAATAATACGGGAACTCGGATTGAGAGATACATGGTGGGCGCTCATTATAACCTATACGACCTTTACACTTCCCATGTCAATATGGATTTTGAGCAGTTTTTTCAGGGAGGTGCCTGATGAGCTTTATCAGGCGGCAAAGGTTGACGGATGCAGTCCTTTTCAGGTTTTCTACAAGATTTTTTTACCGCTCGCTGGTCCGGGTATTTTTGCGACAGCTATCCTGGTGTTCATCTTTTCCTGGAACGAGTTTCTGTATGCGCTCACCTTTACTTCAACAACGGCCTCACGGACAATTCCCGTTGGGATTGCTTTGTTTCCTGGGCTTCATGAGATGCCGTGGGGCGATATTGCCGCGGCATCGGTTGTCGTTACCCTGCCGTTGATTATGCTGGTACTTGTATTCCAGAGACGGATTATTGAAGGGCTGACAGCAGGTGCAGTAAAAGGCTGACCATGGCAGAGATAATACTCCGGAATATTACAAAAAACTTTGGAAGTGTCCCGGTAATAACAGACTTAAGCCTGAACGTAAAAGACGGTGAATTCTTTACGTTTGTCGGCCCGAGCGGATGCGGCAAATCGACTCTGCTGAACATGATTTCAGGCCTTGAGCATATAAGTGCAGGCGGAATACTGTTTGACGGTGAAGAGGTAAATCACCTATCACCAAAAGACAGAGATATCGCAATGGTTTTTCAGAGCTATGCCCTTTATCCTCACATGACGGTATACAACAACATTGCCTTTCCCCTTAAAATGAAAAAAATCGAGAAGCAGTCTATTGATACAGAGGTGCGCAGGGTTGCATCACTTCTCGGGCTTGAAGGGCTGTTAAATAGGAAACCAAAAGAACTCTCGGGAGGTCAGAGACAGAGGGTAGCTCTTGGAAGGGCAATCATAAGAAAGCCCAAAGTTTTCCTTATGGATGAACCTCTTTCCAATCTTGACGCCCGCTTGAGAGTTGAGATGAGGGCAGAACTGAAAAAACTGCATAATGAACTTAAAATCACTGTAATCTATGTTACTCATGACCAGGCAGAGGCAATGAGCCTTTCTGACAGGATAGCAGTGCTTTATAACGGAATGATTCAGCAGTGCGGAACTCCTCGGGATATATATCTCAAGCCTGATAATATTATGGTTGCGGGTTTTATCGGAAGTCCTTCCATGAATTTTATACCGGCAACCATTAAGAAACACGAACCAGCAGAAATAGAATGCAACGGGCTGATGTTTTCACCTTTATTAAAAAATATGCCTGAAAACGCCAGTATCATTTTCGGCATCCGGCCGGAAGATGTCTGCATATCTTCTGAGAAATCAGAAGGCTGCATGAAAGTTACTGTCTCTTTGACAGAATCAGCAGGCTCATTCAACTGGGTTGATGTAATGTGGAAGGATGTAACTGTAAAAGGGTTATCAAAATTAGATAAAGAGCTTAAACCGGGGAACACAGCATTTATGAAATTTGCTTTGGATAAGGTTATTGTTTTTGATGCAAATACCAAGCATCGGCTCTGAAGGTTTATATGATTATTAGATTTCTCAATCTTTTCAAATACAGAAATAACTTTCTTCTCTACTTTTTATCACCAAGATAATCACCAAGCAGTCCCCTGCTGTGTTCGTCATCATGGCAGTACACACAGAGGTTTTCCCAGTTAGAGCCGTCAGAGGGGTTATTGCTTTTGTTGCCGTCCTTATGGTGCACGGTAAGGAGGTGGCTGTCTTTATGCTCAAATTCCCTGCCGCACTTTGCACAGATTAGCCCATGAATTTTTAGCGACCTCTCTCTGTAATCGCTGGCAGAGGAACCGATTTTTTTTAGTTCTCTGACAACAATGTCCACTGATTTATTGCTGTCGGTCTTTCCAGACTGTTGTTTTTTGTAACGGCCGTAATATCTTTTTCCCATCTTGCTGCGCCTCTGTCACAGTTACTAATGAGTTCATAAGTAAGACTATGTTCTATGTCATTCCCGCCTGCCTGTCCGGTAGGCAGGCTTGTCGGGAATCTTTCTTGCGATTCCGAATCCCGAAGCATCGGGAGAAGGATTGCGGACAAGCCACAATGACAAAAACTGCTCTGTTAATGTCGCTTTACTTGTGAACTCATTAATAAGAGTGTTACTGTCTCATGTCCGTCTTTGAGAAACTGACTGGCAATGTGCCTTTATCTCCCGGATCATTGCCTCAATTGTTGCCTGTTTTGGCATAATACTAACTGACAACCCTGCCTTTTCTACTGCCTTTGCAGTTACAGGGCCGATCACGGCAATTGTAACATCTTTTAGAAGCTTACTCGCGTCCCTACCCATTATTGACATAAAATTATTAAAAGTGGCAGCGCTTGTAAAAGTGGCTATCGAGATTTTGTCCTCTTTTAAAAATCTCCTTAATCTTTTTCCATGAATTTCCGGCTTTACGGCCCTGTATGCAGTTACAACGTCTATCTCTCCTCCGAGTTCTCTTATCTGCACAGGAAAAATTTCCCGTGCAGCCTCAGCCCTTGGAAGCAGAAACTTCATACCTTTCAGTTTTTTTTCGTTGCCCTGAGTTTTGTGCTCTGAAGAAAAAGCTTTGATGAGCCCTTCCGCATTAAATTTTTCAGGTACTAAATCCACCTTTATTCCGTATTTTTTGATTTCTGCTGATGTTTTTTCGCCAATTGCACATATATTAATGCCTTTTAAATCCCTGATATCTCTATCTCTCTCAAAAAGTCTCTGAAAGAAAAATTTTACACCGCTTGTGCTTGTGAATATCAGCCAGTTATAGGCCTCTATCTCGGGATCGAGTCGTACCGACCTGTCTATGGCCGAATCAAGCTCTGTCCAGTTTGCCGGTGGTACAATTTTAATGGTGGGAAACTCTATTATCTCGGCTCCAAGCTCCTCCAGCGGCTCAAAACTGCCAGGATGCTCTCTTGTAACAAGTACCCGGTGACCAAAAAGAAGTTTTTTCTCATACCAGTTGAGACTTTCTCTCAAGTTTACCACCTCTCCAACCACCATAACCGCAGGGGGTTTTATCTCTTTCCCTTTAACAAGCCCGGCGATATTTTTTAAATTGCCTACAACGGTCGTTTGGTCAGGCCTTGTACCCCACCTTGTAACTGCAACAGGTGTCTCAGGGTCTCTGCCGTTTTCAATAAGTCTCTGACATGCCCGGGTAATATTTTTGACGGCCATGAGAAACACAATGGTACCAGCGCCCGTTGCAAGCCTTGACCAATCAATAGAACTTTCCTCTTTTGTTGCGTCTTCGTAACCAGGGACAATTGCAAGTGAAGATGAATACAGCCTATGTGTAAGAGGGATTCCCGCATATGCAGGGGCTGCAACCGCTGAGCTTACGCCGGGTACAATCTCAAATTCTATTCCTTCTTTAGACAGGGCTTCCGCCTCTTCCCCTCCCCTGCCAAAAACAAACGGGTCTCCTCCTTTCAGGCGGCAGATAATTTTACCCTGCTTTGCCTTTTCAACCAATGTCCTGTTTATCTCATCCTGCTTCATTGTATGCTGCCCACCGCGTTTTCCGGCATAAATAAATTCTGCCTTCTGATTTGCGTAATTTAGAATCTGCGCATTTAAATGGAAATCGTATACAACAACCTCAGCCTTTTTAAGATACTTAAGACCCTTTACAGTAAGCAGGCCTATGTCACCGGGTCCTGCTCCAATTATGTAGACTTTTCCTTCCATTCGATTTTCTCGGTTTAAAAATTATCAATAAATCCAAAAACTGCAATTAACTACAGTGAATTTTGTTATTCGTTATACGTTAATCGTTATTCGTATAACTAATAACCAATAACTAATAACGGCTTTTCAGAATCTCTGTGCTCTAGTGTACTGTCTCAGAAATACCTTTACACAATGCTGTCATTCTCGCTTGTCGAGAATCTTTATTTGAAAAGGAGAAAGATTCCGGACAAGCCGGAATGACACTTCAAAAAAAGTAAAGAAGCGCTAGAGACAGTACACTAGTGGTTCCCTATATGTATTATTTGGGTAAATCATAACACAATTTTAGCAACTAAATGGGGAAAGAACCTAATTTAAGAATTCTATATCCCGCTTATGGGTTTCGGGGTAAAGGTAAGAATAAAAATAACAAAACAGGCCCAGCCGATAAGCCTTCTTTTTCTGTCAAGCTGTATATGAGGGTATACAACCGGTGGATGCCTGTACCCTATTAATATCATGAGGAATGCCCAGATTATCCAGACGAACCAGTACACGAGACCAAGGACAAAAAGGATTGGTATTGTCCCCTTTGAAATCCATTGATGTTTTTTCCCAAAAAGGGCATATGTGATATGCCCTCCGTCAAGCTGTCCTATCGGCAGTAAATTAAGAGAGGTTACAAGAAACCCAATCCATCCTGCAAAGGCAACGGGATGAAGCAATATATCGTATTTTTCAGGTTCGATGTTGAGAACTATTTTTGTAAGCAGGGAAAACAGTATGGAACTCCCAAGAGAAATACCGCTGTGTAATTCCCCTGCCGGCTTAATGTCGGAATAAGCAAGCCCTATAATAACGGCAATAACTGCAACTATGAATCCCCCTATAGGGCCTGCAGCCCCGATTTCCATAAGCGACCGTCTGTCGGGAATCGGGGGTTTCATCTTTATAATAGCTCCCAGAGTGCCGATTAAATTGGGGAAAGGAATAAAAAAGGGGAGTGTGGCAGATACATTATTCCTGCGTGACATAAAGTAATGCGACAGTTCGTGTGTAAGGAGGATAAGAAGGAGAGTCAAAGAAAAAGGCAGTCCAAGATAAATCTTTTCCGGATTTTGCCAGGGTATTACTCCTGCGTTCAAAGCACCGGCAAGGAGTGTTGTAATAAAAGTCAGGATGAAAAGCAGTATGTGGAGTCTGGTAAGTCTATGCGGCATCTTTAATTCTATTTCTTTTTCTGTCTTTGTACTTGATTAATACAGCATGGATAATAAAGTAACTTAATACTGCCGAGACAGCGCCTATAACAAAAGTGCCCACAAAAAAAGGCAGAACAAGACCCTTCAGCTTACTCATAAGGTGTATAAATGTTACATTGTCCCAGCCGATTGATGGAAGAATCTTTTTCATTCCAATGAGCCTGGCTCCAAACCACAGGCTGAATGAATATATAGGGATTACAGTCCACGGATTTATAATCCACACACCTGCAACAGCAACAAATCTGTTAAGACCGAAAAGCCAGGCCGTTGAAAAAGCCCCTATCATGTGAAGACCCAGCAGGGGAGATAAACCCCAGAATATGCCGACGGCAAAAGAGAAGGCAATGCGATGGGGAGTATCTCTTACCTCTAACACCTCCCTGATTTTATCTCTGAATGCCATTATTTTAAATCTTTAAAATAATCACAGATGATCGCTGATTATTGGCAAGATGATCACAGATATATCTGCTGTCATCTTGTAACCATTCAGTGAAAAGTGGAATTATATATCTCTAAAGAATGATTCCCGACAGGCGGGAATGACAAAAACCTTTATCATCCTTCTCTGTTGTCATTCCGGCCTGCCTGCCGGCAGGCAGGCTTGTCCGGTCGGAGCGACTCTTCGGTCGATTCGACTGAACTCCGACTCGCTTCGAAAATCTCTCTTCTATGTCACCCGTCACTGAATGGTTACGTCATCTTAGTTACTTTCATTTAAAGTGTTCATATCCTTCAGCCTTAAAGGTGGTTTTTCTCCCTTCTGAATCTACAAGAAAACGCCCTTTTTTGATTATCTCTCCTATCCGGACAGAATCTGTTTTGATTTCTGACGGTGATGTAAATAGTAAAACATAGTCTTCTCCGCCTTTTAATGCAAGACTAACAGGATCTACGCCTGAGTTCACTGCAGCCTTCACAAGTTCTCTGGATACAGGAATCCTGTCCTTATAAATTACAGCGCCCACTTTACTTTCGTCACATATATGACTTAAATCTATGAGAAGCCCGTCGCTGAGATCTATCATTGACGTTATACCGGAAGTCTTTTCTAAAGGTATAGGCTCTGGCATTAAATGTCTCTTGATAAGAGGTAAGAGCTTGGGGGTAATGGGTAAAGAATGGTCTTTAAGCCTTATCTTTCGTCCCTTGTCCCTCGTCCCTCTTCCTTCAAAGTGTATTTGTCTGCCCAGCTTCTTTAAGAGCATAAGTCCCATTGCTGAATCACCCAGAGTGCCTGTTACGAAAACACCGTCACCGATTCCGGCGCCGGAACGGGTTATAATCCTGTCAGCATTTCCGATAAGGGTTCCGCTCAGCACAAGTCCGTGTTTTGATGAACACGTGTCTCCGCCTATAACTTTCACTCTGTATTTTCCGGCAACTTTCACTAACCCTGAATAAAGCTCTTCAATATTTTTAGAGGTATATGCCTCGGGTATTCCAAGGCTGAGAAGAAAATATTCTGGTTTGCCGCCCATTGCAAATATATCACTGATGTTTACAGCAAGAATCTTACACCCGAGTTGATAGAAAGTTGAATATGAAAAGTCGAAATGTACTCCCTCAAGCATCATATCAGAGGTGACAAGAATTGTACCTCCCGGAATCTCTATAGCAGCCGCATCATCACCGATGCCTTTAAGAATTTCAGGTGAAGTATCAGCACATTTGGTCCGAAAATGTTCTATAAGACTGAACTCTCCAAGTTCTGAAAGCTGCATATTTTTTAACTCACAGATTAACACAGACAATCGGACTCGTCCTCGCCTCAGCGAGTCCGCCGGGGCGAAAAAAACACGAAAATCACAGATGTAAAAAAACGGAGAGTGAAGGGCAGGGGGCAGCGAGAAAAATAAATCTCTCTACTCTCTGCCGGCTGCTTTAAAAGTCAGAGATTATCTGTGTTTCTTAGAGTTTCTTTTAAGGGCATATTTCAACACCTCGTCCATGGTATCCACAAATATAAACTCCATGTCTTTTTTAATATATTTAGGTATGTCCTCGAGATCTTTTTTGTTTCTCTTGGGTATAATTATCCTTTTAATGCCCATTCTCCTTGCCGCAAGGGTTTTTTCTTTTAACCCGCCGATTGGAAGCACCCTTCCGCGAAGGGTAACTTCGCCTGTCATCGCAGAGCTTTTTTTGACAGGCTTGCGTGTGAACACCGAGGCAATTGCAGTAGCTATGGTTATGCCTGCCGAAGGACCGTCTTTTGGAGTTGCCCCGGCCGGCACGTGAATATGAATATCATTTTTTAAGAAGAGGTCATTGTTAATGCCGAGAGATTTAGCTCTTGAGCGGACATAACTTAAGGCCGCATGCGCTGATTCCTTCATCACGTCTCCAAGTTGTCCTGTAAGCGTAAGGTTGCCTTTCCCTTTCATCGTCGTTGCCTCTATGTAAATTATGTCCCCGCCTGCTTCCGTCCATGCAAGGCCGGTTGATACCCCAATCTCATCCTTTTCTATTTCTTCTTCAGGAAGAAATTTAGGGACACCAAGATATTTGGAAAGATTATTCGCTGAAATATGGTAACTCTTGTCTTTGCCTTCAGCAATCTTTCTGGCAACCTTTCGGCAGAGGTTTGCTATCTCACGCTCAAGATTTCTGACGCCGGCCTCTCTGGTATAATGGGTTATTATCTGCAATACAGCGCTATCATTAATTTTTATGTTCTTCGGTGTAACCCCGTGTTCATCCAACTGTTTGGGAGTTAGAAAATTCTTTGCTATTCCAAGTTTTTCCTCTGCTGTATAACCTGAAAGATTTAGTATCTCCAGCCTGTCTCTCAAAGGGGAAGGCACAGGGTCTATGAGGTTTGCGGTTGTTATAAACATTACATTGCTCAAGTCAAAAGGGACACTCATGTAGTGATCTACAAAAGCAAAATTCTGTTCAGGATCGAGTACCTCCAATAATGCGGAGGCAGGGTCGCCCCTGAAATCCATGCCAATTTTGTCAACCTCATCCAGCATAAATACAGGATTGTTTTTGCCTGTAGTTTTGATGCCCTGAATAATCCGCCCTGGCAACGCCCCTACATATGTCCTTCTGTGGCCTCTAATCTCAGCCTCATCTCTCATTCCTCCAAGAGACATCCTGAAAAATTCCCTTCCAAGCGCCCTTGCAATGGACTTGCCGAGAGATGTCTTGCCTACTCCCGGGGGTCCCACAAAGCACATAATCGGTCCCTTCATCTTCGCTTTAAGCTTTCTGACCCCCAGATACTCAAGTATTCTTTCTTTTACGCGTTCAAGGTCATAGTGGTCCTCGTCCAGAACCTTTTTTGCGGCTTTCAAATCAAGTTTGTCCTGTGTGCTGATTGCCCATGGAAGTTCAATAAGCCAGTCAACATAGGTCCTTATGGTCCCGGCCTCAGCGCTGTCAGGATGCATTTTTTCAAGCCGCTTAATCTGTTTCAGCGCCTCTTTTTCTACCTTCTCAGGCATATTTGATTTTTCTATTTTTGTCTTTAGTTCACGGACTTCCTCTCCCCGTTCGTCTATTTCTCCGAGTTCTTTCTGTATTGCCTTTAACTGCTCTCTGAGGAAATACTCTCTCTGGCTTTTATCTATCTCACCCTTGGCATCTGATTGAATTTTCTGCTGCACAAGAAGCAGTTCAATTTCCCTGTTCAGGAGGTCACTTATTTTTTTAAGCCGTGATATGGGGTGTCTCATCTCTAATATTTCCTGCGCCTGCTCAGTCTTTAATCCAAGATTTGACGCTACTAAATCAGTTAGTTTCCCGGGCTCTTCAACATTTTCTATAAGAACCATAACGTCAGGAAGGAGTGACTTACCCAATGCGACAGATTTATTCATCTGTTCCTTTACATTGCGCATAAGCGCTTCATCTTCAATAGTTACTTCCGAAATTTTCTGGTCAACAATTTTCTCAATCTTTCCTATATAAAACGGTTCGGTCTGGGTGTATCTGAGAACTCTCGCCTTCGCAAGTCCCTGCACAAGAACCTTAAGTCTTCCATCCGGAATCTTCAGTACCCTCAGGATGGTTCCGACCGTGCCTACATTATAGAGGTCATCAACTGAGGGTGTTTCAACGTTTGCGTCCTTTTGAGTTTCAAGCAGTATCATCTTATTGCCTGCAACGGCATGGTCCACTGCCTTGATTGATAGTTCTCTTCCAACAAAAAGCGGAAGAATCATATAAGGAAAAAAAACCATGTCCCTGACAGGCAGGACAGGCAGTGAAGTTGGAATTTCCATCCCAGGTTCTTCCTTTGTCGCTGAATTAGCCATTGTCCTCCTTTTTAATATCCAATACCCTGGATAACAGGTATTTTTTAAACTCATCCATAATATTCGGATGTTTTAATGCAAGTTCTACGGTAGCTTTAAGATATCCGAGTTTATCCCCGGCATCGTATCGTCTCCCCTCGAAAAGATAACCATATATCGGCCGCTTCTTTAACAGGATTTTAAGTGAATCTGTCAGCTGTATTTCTCCGCCCTTTCCCAAAGGAGTTTTCTCAATGGAATGGAAAATATCCGGAGTAAGGATATACCTGCCTATAATCGCAATATCAGAAGGGGCCGAAGAGGGTTCGGGTTTCTCAATCATGTTGTCTATTTGAAAAAAGTTTTTCTTTATTTCATTGCCTGATATAATGCCGTAACGGTGTATCTCTGACTTTGGAACCCTTTGAAGGGCAAGTATTGTTGACTGATATTCTTCATAAAACAGCATCATTTCTTCAAGAAGCCTGTCATCAGGGTCTATGATATCATCACTTAAAATTACCGCAAAAGGTTCATCCCTTACAAAAGGCTTTGAACATAATATTGCATGGCCAAGTCCAAGCGGCGCCTTTTGTCTTATATAGGCAAACTGAAAATTATTAAGCTGCCTAATTTCTCTCAGAAGGGCCTGTTTCCCTTTCTTTTTCAAATTTTCTTCAAGTTCCCACGCAGAATCAAAATGGTCTTCAATTGCCCTTTTGGTCTTGCCGGTAATTATCAGGAACTCCTTAATACCGCACCTCTCTGCCTCTTCAACTGCATACTGTATCATCGGCTTATCAACGATCGGCAGCATTTCTTTGGAAGAAGCCTTTGTAGCCGGCAAAAACCTTGTTCCCAGTCCGGCCGCAGGAAATACGGCTTTTTGTATTTTCTTTGTCATATTATAAACAGGTTATAATTTTTTTTATTATACAGATTCCAGTGACAATTACTACAATTACCTTAATCCATAAATTATATGGGGTTCATCCGGGTAAATAATATTTTTTGAGCTTGTTGAAAAACCCAACAATCTCTGATTACACAGATAAAAGATTAGATTACACTGATTAAAACTCCTTGAAATATCTGCGTAATCATTTTTTTTTAATCTGTGCAATCAAGGCTGTTGATGACTTTTTCAACAGCCTGTTTTAATCTGCAATCAGATGTCTTGATGTTTTAGGGAAAATACCGCACGACTGAATTAAAATATATTTTAGCATTATATTTAAGTTATTAAAAGAGGCAGTCATATATTCTGTATTCTGTTTATTATCCCTTATGATTTACAGTTCCGTAAATTTATTTTTAGATTGACAAACCTTGTTTATCAAAGGATAATTATTCTGGAGGAAAGATTAACCATGACCATCAGTAAAGAACTGCTTGACATACTGGCATGCCCCAAGTGCAAAGGGGACATCAGGTTAAATGAATCTCAAAACGGGCTTATCTGCGATAAGTGCAAACTGCTCTATCACATAAAAGATGATATACCCGTGATGCTTATTGACGAGGCTGAGAAGATAGGGGAGTAAATTTATTTTCTAAAAAAAACCTTTTCTTCCGGTCCGTTGCGTTTGCCCTTGCCGCCTTTTCCCTCGGGATGCCCGAGTGCTATAACTGCCATAAGCTCAAATTCTTCAGGCCCTTCGAACAATTCCAGGACTTTGTCTTTACTCTTTAAAATCTCTCCAAGCCATACAGCACCAAGCCCCATAGAGTGAATCGCTAATAGCATGTTTTGTATACATGCGCCGATAGCCTGAATATCCTTTGTATTATCATAACCTGAAGAATGGTCTAAAAAAACAGCAATCAGGGCATTCGCGTTCATGACTGTTTTTGAATAATGTGTAAGATTGGAGATTTTTTTCTTTAAAACAGAATCTTTTATAACTGCAAATTTCCACGGCTGATTGTTCATACCGGAGGGGGCCCATGTGCCAGATTCAATTATCCCATCAATAATTTCATCTGACACAGGTTCATCAGTAAACTTTCTTATACTGCGCCTTGTTTTTATAATTTCAGAAATATCCATTGCTTAAAAAAAGTAGATAGTAGATAGTAGGGAGAATTACTTTTTCCCCGAAATATTCGTTATTTTTTACGAATAACTAACAATTGATACCGGATGCTGTCTTCTTTTTTCTGAGTATATACTGCCTTTTTCATGTAGTCAATGGAGATAGGGTTTGATATAATGGTGGAAGTGTAAAAAATCAGATAATGTAAATATGGTTTGATATAGAGGGGGAGATGCAAAAAAGCCAAAATTAAGGACTTAATACTGAAGGTGCTATTTGTATGAACATCAAGACAAAATCTATAACAGCCTTGATTCTTTTAGGGCTCGTTGATACGGTAATCCCCTTTCCGATTCTCGGGGTCATACTTATCTACGTAGTACTCCAAAGATCTCTCTCTGGTTTATAGATGTTGTGCGAGAAATTTATAATTCAAGATAAAGACTGTATCTTTTGACGCGTGTGAAAGGAATTATAATCAGATAACAGGGCCAGGTATTGTGTTACCCCTTTGGAAAGTCCAGGCTCTAAGCAAAAATGAAAAGGTTTATGGAGTGAAAGTAAAATAAAAGAGTTTAAAAACGTAAACCCTGTAGTCTACAAGTCGCAGACTCGTTATGGGGTAAATTAGAAAGGTCAGGGAAAATGAAGGATATATTCGGTGAACTTTGTAATTGTAAGAAGGCGGAACTTAGCGCATTCAGTTATCTGCGTATTGAGGACCTCAAAGAGCTAAGTGGTTTTTTTAAGTGTAAGGATGTGGCTAAGGGTGAAACCCTATGGAATGAGGGGGATATTTGTGATTACGTAGCATTTATCGTTTCGGGCCATGTAGAAGTAAAGAAGGAAACAGAGTTCAAAGAAAAACAAGTGATTGTGGGTATTTACAGCAATGGAGCAATTGTTGGCGAACTCTGCATTCTAGATGGCAGCCCTCGGGCAGTTACAGCGGTAGCACGTGAGGATGTTTCTCTTACGCTGATAACCCGGGAGAACTTTAACAAACTGATCGATAAGTATCCGGAATTAGGGGCTCAACTCATGAAAGGTATGCTCCTTTCAGTTTCAAAACGTTTAAGGAGTTCCTTTGCTCGCTTAGCTGCAATCTTCTGAGCAAGTAGCAATTATTCCATCGCGGGTGTGTGTGGAAGCAGGATTAGACTAAAAACTTTTTTTGGGCATAAAATAAAACTCCACAACATTTAAAATCAGGGGGTTAAGGCATGCAGCCCCATAATTAAGTCTTACCCTTCTCCTTTTTCATCAATAAATATCCCTTAATAAATTTATCTAAATTGCCGTCCAATACCGCATTTACATTGCCTATTTCAATCCCTGTCCTGTGGTCCTTTATAAGCTGATAGGGCTGAAGCGTATATGACCTTATCTGGCTTCCCCATGCAATGTCTTTCTTCTCCCCTATAAACTCCTCCATTTTTTTATCCTGTTCTTTTTTCTTCAGCGCGTAAAGGCGGGCCCTGAGTATCTTTAAGGCTGTCGCTTTATTTTTATGCTGGGACCTGTCATTCTGACAGCTGACAACAATCCCTGTGGGCATATGTGTAATTCTTACTGCTGAAGAGGTCTTGTTTACATGCTGGCCTCCGGCTCCGGATGCCCTGAAAGTATCTATTCTCATGTCGTCATCTTTTAATTCAACCTCCATATCTTCACCGACCTCCGGATAAACAAGTATAGCGGCAAATGACGTATGACGTTTTTTATTGGCGTCAAATGGTGAAATCCTTACCAGCCTGTGAACTCCTGCTTCTCCCTTAAGATAGCCGTATGCATAATTGCCTGTAACAGTTAATGTAGCGCTTTTAATGCCCGCCTCCTCGCCCGGCAGAAGTTCTGCTATTTCCAACTTAAATCCTTTCCGCTCTGCCCATCTGATGTACATCCTCATTAAAATCTGCGCCCAGTCCTGGCTTTCTACGCCTCCCGCTCCGGGATGAATGGTCATTATGGCGTTGCTGCTGTCATGCTCTGCTGAAAGAATATTTTTTGTTTCTATATCATCAAGCTCTGATATAAGACTTTTTATATTTTCCTGGACCTCTTCCAAAAACCCTTCCCCATCTTCCTCTTCTGAAAGCTCAAGGAGCGTCTGAGTGTCTTCAAGTTTTCTTTCCACGGAAATAAAAGTCTGAAGGCTGTTTTCAAGGCTGGATTGTTCTTTAAGTAATCCCTGGGCTTTTACAGGGGATTCCCACAGGTCTTCGGCCAAGAGTTTTTTTTGTACAGTCTCAAGACGGCTTCTCAGAGACTGGACATCAAAGATACCTCCTGAGCATATAAATTTTCGTATTAACCTTTTCTAACTTATCTTTTAATTCACCACGGCTAATCATTTCTGTTTCCTCCTCTGAGTCTCAAGAAAAAAGCACTATGGAATATTCCTATTTTTGGGATAAACCCCGTTAGAAAGTTCGGGTAGGGCTTTTTCTCCTTAGGAAGAAAATACCACCCGAGCTATGTATCTTTTTACCCTGTGGAATGTTTATTATTTAACGTTTCACAGGGTGGTCCCCCGCCTAAAGGGCGGACTTTTTCTAACGGGGTAAACATTATTAGCTATCAGCAACACAGAACTAATTATACACAAAAATGCAAAAAGGTCTCCATACCTTGAATAAAAACTTTTCTTAAAGGATTCGAGTGTAATATCATCAGTTAATACTGCTTCAATAAAAATATTGCTTTTTTTCTTTATCCTTCCCTTGGCATCAATAAAACCTGAAATGCCTGTGTTAGCAGCCCTTATCACGGGTATCCTGTTTTCTACTGCCCTGAACACAGCCATGGAAAAATGCTGATACGGAGCAGAGGTTCTGCCAAACCATGCATCATTTGTGATAGTCACAAAGAGATTGGCGCCCTTGTCTGCAAATTTCCTGACAAGACCCGGGAAAATGATTTCATAACAGATGAGACTGCTGACCCTGGCTCCGGGCATATCCATAACAGTATATTCTTTTCCCTGCATAAAATCGCCGATTCCCACAACCAGTTTTTCAATAAAGGGTAAAATCTTTCTCAAAGGAACATATTCACCGAAAGGAACCAGATGCATTTTATCGTATACAGATAATACCTCTCCATCAGGGCTCATTAATATGGCGCTGTTTGAAATCTGGTATTTATTGTCTTTTTTATCTTTAACAACTACGCCTCCGAAAAGCAGATAACTGTTCAGCGTTTTTTGAAACTCCCTGATTTCAGCCGTAAGGGCTTCATCACGACCAAAGACAAACGGTATTGAAGTCTCAGGCCATACAATCAGTTCAGGACTATCCAGAGAGGCTTTTAATGTATGTCCCTTATATGAATCTATTATCTGCCTCTTGAATTTGACATCCCATTTTTTTTCCTGTTCAAAGTTGCCCTGAATAATGCTGGCACGTATGTTGCGCCCTTTCTCAACTGTTTTCAGTCTCCACATTCCATAAAATAAAGACACCGCAACAATTAATGAAAAGATTATTAACCCGATTGTCATCTGCCAGCGGCCGTACAGAGGCATCCTGCTTAATCTTTTCGGCCAATAAACCATCACATCAAAGATTGCACCGTTAAGAGCCGCCACTAGGAAAGAAACACCGTAAATCCCCGTGATATCGGATATTTGAATCAGTGTTATAAATTTGTACTGGGAATATCCCAAAATACTCCAGGGAAACCCGGTTAATGCATAGGTACGCAAAAATTCAAGCGTAACCCACAAAACCGGAGCAGTAAAAAGCACGGGAAGCCTTGAGTTTCTGGACAGGAAGCTTAGAAGCACTGAAAAAACCCCGACATATGCCCCAAGATACAAGCACAGGGCTATGAGTATCAACAGGCTTAAAACCGCAGGAATATTACCATAAAAATATATTGAGTTGAATATCCAGTAGACTGTTCCGGCGAAATATACAAAACCGGTCAGCATACCGAGATAAAAAGATGCTTTAGCTTTTTTTTCCATGAGAGATACAAGAAGAGGGACAATGGCAATCCACGCAAGGGGATATAAGTCAAACGGCGGGAATCCCAAAACAAGAAGAATTCCGGATATGAGGGCCAAAGCTATATCTGTTTTTTTCAGCATAGGGTTTTTTTAAAAAACTTCTTAATTATACAGATTTATATTTGATTTTACAGATGTATTGAATCCGGACAGTCTTTTTTTAACTTTAGCCTGCCTGCCGGTAGGCAGGGGTAAGAGGGTTTAATAAGTTTCATACCCAGCCTTGTAGGCAGGAAGGTTTGTTGCGGGACGGTTTTCAAAATTTTCAGAAACTGTCTTGACAACAAAAAAAAATATGAGTTATAGTCTTCACGTCGGGCAGTTAGCTCAGTCGGTAGAGCAGAGGCCTGAAAAGCCTCGTGTCCGCAGTTCGATTCTGCGACTGCCCACCATTTACTTTACTGTTTTTTATTTCACAAACACCTGTTTTCCCTCTCACTGAAACAGTTGGATTTAAATTTTGTCTAAAAAATCAAGCGGGCTTTTCGGGGCGTTTGACATATCCCTGATCACGTGCGTGTATATCATGGTTGTTTCAACGTTTTTATGTCCCAGCAGTTCCTGAACCTCCCGGATATTATTGATTAACTTTGAAACATCAAAGGGTTTTTATCTGTCTGTGGAGCGTTTGGATAAAGAGCGGTTTTATTTTCATCAAGAAAGCTATGGACATATAGCCGAAGTGCTTCTTCAGCCTGTTTTACCTGTCAGTCAGCAATGTTTTTCTGTGTCTTTAAATGATTCAGAAACTTCTCAATTCGCAGGTCATGGTTTAAGCCCTCATTTTTGTTTGAAAAAGCTAAAAATTTGCTTGACCAATAGGCTTAAAAAGGTATATATTGCTCATAAATAATACCTCTGGAACGGAGAAACTTTTGAAATTCAGGCAGGGTGTTATTTTTCATGATTGCTCTTTTAGTTTTTTCATTTACAAAACTGATGAAATTTCAAAAATATACTAAAGAAATAATTGGGCTGTATAAGACTACTGATGATAGCAATGTTACCCCTTGTTGAATTTAAAACAAATCATTATTGAGTCCGTTCTGATTGGTATTCTTTTCTCCGCAATTTCCTTTCTTTTTGTGCATGATACTATAGTTATTCAAAAGATTATGCATGTAGTCTCAGTTGGTGGTCTATATTTTTCTTAGGGAAGTCTTTGTATCTGGCAAGAACTTATTTTTATGACTTGCTGATTGATATCGATGGAAGCAGAAAATCTTGATATGCACCATCCAAATAAAATTATAAAAAAACATCTAACCATAGCGAGCACTAGAATGCACACCGGCAGTGATGATTTGGCCCTGGACAGTTTGTATTTCTCTAACCATTTATTATGCTGCCAACACCCTTCAGGTATGAATTGGTCCTCATGATTGCATAACATAAAGAAGTGCGATCACATGTACAATATCACGACACGAAACTTCTAACCTCTTAACGCACTCGGATACATGACAGCAGTGACCGTTTACCTCTTTGCTTTACGGGCTCAGCCTGAAACACAGTCTCTGATAACTTTCAGATAGTCGTACCGGTAGATCCTGTCAGGCTCAATTTGTGTGTGTTCATGCCACTCGTTCCATGATGTTATGAGGAGCATATTGTTATTAGCCCTGGCAAATTTGACAGCGTAATCACAGAACAACCTGAACATCCCGGGATCACGCTCAATAACCGGATGGTTGGCTTCAGGGCGCACTGCTGTATCATTATATCCCGGCATGATATTCGGAATAAAATCTACTCCAATACTTTTTGCCATTATATGCCAGCCGAAATAACGCTTTAAGACGTTAATTTCCCAGTTTTCGTTAATATCAGGAACATTATGGAACATCGTATACGTTGATATCGCGTCAAACTGTTTTGCCCTGAACCGGTTAAGCTTCCATTCCGGACCCTGCCAGTACGTTACCAGGTCCCCTATAACATACACATCGAATCCTAATGTACCCACTACATTACGCATTGTCGCCACAGCCTCATAGATATTCCCTATATAGGCGCTTGCCTGATAAAGAAATAGTACTGGTCTGCCGTCTATCGTAAGGTAGTTCGGATGGCTGAAGTATGTCTGAGCTATGTAATAAATGTCCTCAAGGAAAATATTCATATTGGTGCTGTCAAAGTCAATGGTGTCATCAGAATTTCTTCTGAGATGGGAGTCAGAGTTATACATGATTGCAAACTGAAACCCGTCCATTTCCTCTGATTGAAGCATGTGGTTGAGTATAGTGTCCTCCAGATAATCATGCTTGTTCCACCAGTCAATCATGAAATAATCGATCCCCGATGCCTTTGCTAATTTAATATGCAAATCTATGACATCCGGATCCTTGGAACTATAAAACCCGAGCATAGGCTCAGTTATATAGCCCTCATCCCATTTAGTCATACCATTATCCCATTCCACGTCTGCGTAGTCGTTATACCAGGTGTAGTAGATAGCACCAGTTAAAACCTCAGCTGAACTGACCCCCGCAATGAGAAAGATCAGCGTAAATACCACACCTGCAAATGTCCTGAAAATATGTTCTTTACTCATTTTTTTACCACCACCTTCCTTTTATTTAGCAAAAAGCCTCATCTCCCGCTATCCTGAAAGAGGTGACCGGCAAAGTGAACCGGTTTCCCTGCAAATAAACTCTGGAGAAGCTCCATTTCTTTGGCAACCCGGCTGTCCCCATTCTAGTGGTACAACTGAAAAGGACCTGTGGCTTTGTGCCCCCCGGGTTACCCAGGGGTTACCTTTTTTAAAATTACAAATTCTAATATTTCAAAAAACGCTGTCACTTTAAATATAGAACGAAACCCGCGAAAAATAAGTGATAGACATCACAAACCAATATATGTATCGACTTTCTCACCGATGATTGAGAGGAATAATTCGGAAGTGATGAATTAAGGGAGCCGTTCATCAGCTCATTCTTTCAGTTCACGGAATCTTTCATCCAAACAAAATAGGGGTCAGGACTTGTCGTGGGAACAATTGGGGTCTGCCCTGGTTTAAGTTGACTTAGTTGAAGGCATGGTGTGACGTAGGGCAGTCGTTGTTGAGGTACTGGCTAAGATAGCAATGAAGCTTGAGAATATGGAATTACCTTTGTGAAAGTCTGAGTGGAGGGAAGAAGTTTAATTAGGCAACAACGTCTCCAAGTGCATATGACGTGGTGTAACGTCAGCATATTTTATCTTTTCTTGAAACCTTATTTCTGGTATAATTTGTTTATCAGTAGTTCACACTACTCCACAGCTTATGTGGGGCGTTATGAGAAAAAATAAATGAAAATTTTGATAATTACTCTTATAGCTTCAGGGTTCTTTTTTTTACTTTTACGCTTATTCCTTCAGAATAACGTAAAAAGAGAGGCAAATGATGTGACGCGTTATGTTGATATTGTTAAATTTACACTATACAGAATTTTACAGGATAAATTTCTAATTGATTACTCTGAAAAAGGAAAGGATTTTGCTGGAGCAATGGCAGCAACTATTGTAAATGAATTCTTTGATTGCCATAATGATATAACAAAAGAATTTTTCAAAGAAAACAAGAAAAATATTCTAAACGAAATAGACCTCTTTGCACAAAACCACTCAGATCTTAAAAGACCTATTACCGATGCTTTAAGGGTACACATTCAAACAAAATATACGACAACTGGAACAGTAGACAATAATTTTCATGAAGCTTTTCAAAAAGCAATAGATTACGGCATTTTTATTAAAGACGGCGAATCTCCAAAACCAGATACTTTTAGAGAAATGGCATTAGCTTTAGCAGAAAAATATAAAATTAACAGAAACAAAGGGGTGAACAAAGTAAAAAAAGGGGTCTGAACAAAGGGGTCTGCCCCCACTCGAGGCGGGTAAACCACGCCACACTACCGGCGGGCAAGCTTGACATTAGACATTTTATAAAAAACCTAACCAATCGATGCTGAGGGAACAAGAGCCAGTCTGCGACTCATAGAGCAGTGGCTTTTTTGTATTTGATATTTTACGAGTGTTAAACATCTTTCAGTTTGTTGATACCGTTCAGGTCTCTTGTCCCTGATTTCATGGTTGGCTGCCTGAAAAACATTCAGGTAAATCTTAAATGTTAAATAATATAAAAGGTCTTTCTACAGAATGAAAATAGCATATACAGGATTAAACTTGCCACAGGGCAAGATAAAGTATAAGGACGGGATCTTCGTGAGTCTTGCCGAGAAGTTTCAGCCGGCAAAGAAGTCGCCGTACTACTTCGAGTTCCTGCCAGACGACTATGAGTCGGCTGACGTCATTGCGATAGCGAATGAACGTGTTCTGGATTTGCTTATTCTTGACATGGAGAAAATCGAAGGCAGACTGTCGAGAACAGAGGACCTGTCTGAAAAGGGGGTGCTCGAGAAGTGCCTGGCGCAACTTGAGGATCAGAAGCCAATCTGCGATCTGTCCCTGGACAATGTCGAACTGGCTATTGTCAAAGCGTTCAGACTACTGAGTTTCACACCTACACTGGTTTATAAGGACACATCACCGGACACAAATATTGTGTGCCGTGACGGAATGGAGAAAGCCGGCATGATGTTTTTCTACACAGTGGGCAAACAGGAGGTTCATGCATGGTTGGTTGAGAAAGACACTGATGCCATAACGTGTGCCGGAAAGATTCATTCAGATCTAGCCCGGGGATTTATCAAAGCGGAACTCGTGAGCTGTGAGGATATGATGACAGCCCACAACATGCAGGATGCACGCTCCAGGGAGTTGACCAAGCTCGTCGACCGCGATTATGTCATTCCAATGAACAGCATTCTCGATATACGCTTCAACGTTTAACGACCTCTATGCGAAAGGGCATACTCATAAAACAGTTAACCGCTGTTCTTTCTTCCACGTTATTGAGCATGATATTGTTCTAGCCAAGGATATAATCTTTGGATATAAAAGGACTGGGAAAATCAGCCCTGTAATTAAAATCTAAAACTTGTATTATTGAATAGTCTCAAATTAGAAAAGGAGGTTTCAGATCGTGAAGCATTTAAAACTTCAAAAGAAGACAAATAGTATCAGCCCGGTTACAAAATCGTTGCCACGGACCATTATGCTACTCCTTGTGTTTTTTGTGATTGCCTGCTTATCGATTCCCCATGTGGTATTCGCTGCTTCAGCCGTGAAAATCAACATAGGCGTCGATGCTACTTTGAAGCGTTTCCGTAAGGAAGTAGCAGGAGGCAGTGAGTTTCTGAAAAAATCAACAGGCGTCCTGGTTTTTCCAAATGTTATCAAGGCAGGCATAGGAATTGGCGGCGAGTATGGAGAGGGGGCACTACGCATTGGCAGTAAGACAGTCGCCTATTACAGCACTGCAGCTGCGTCGATTGGATTTCAGTTAGGCGCACAATCCAAATCAATAGTATTGATATTCTTAACCAAAAAGGCTCTTTCGGATTTTAGAAAAAACGAAGGATGGAAAGCGGGGGTCGACGGCTCAATTGCGCTGGTTAAATGGGGTGTAGGCGAAGACATCAACACCATTGATATTAAGGACCCCATTGTCGGTTTTGTTTTCGGCAATAAGGGGTTGATGTATAACCTCACAATTGAGGGTTCAAAGTTCACAAAGATTGTTCGCTGACCACTTTATAAAACTTTGGAAAATATAAAAATATAGGAATCAGGTCTGCACTTTTGACAGAAATTAATGAACTGTGATAGAAATGGATAATGGCAAGACCATTGAGTATAGAGTATCCAGGGGCTTTTTGCCATATTACATCGAGGGGTAACGAGTGAAGTGATATATTCAAGAGTACAAAGGATAGAGAGTAGTTTTTATCATATTTAGCAAGCATCTCAACCGTAAGTCCCGTATCTACTGTTCTCTTACGTAGCGTTGTCCTGTTTTTTAGTTGCTTCCGAGTAATACTCCAACTCAAGGAGCCTTCTTTTAATGTTTATCCCTGATGAATACCCGCCTATGGAACCATCTGACTCAATTATCCTGTGGCACGGCAGAACTATTGGAACAGGGTTTTTTGAAAGTGCCCGGCCAACTGCCCGCGATGCTGAAGGATGACCGGTTTTTTCAGCAACCCATTTGTATGTCCTCGTTTCTCCAAAAGGGATGTCTTTCAGACGGGACCATATTTTTTTCTCAAAATCCGTGCCTTTCAGGAAATCAATTCTCTGCTTGAAACCCTTATCATTGCCCCGGAAAAAATCTTCAAGCTCTTTGATAAAACTCTTTGGAGCACTCCCCTTTTTAAACGCTATTTGAGAGGGTTTTTTAAAGGAGATTTCAGTAAGTGATTTTCTGAAGAAAACAAGATAAAGCATGCCTATAGGGCTCTCAAAGGTGTCGTAAAATAAAGAAGGGTTAGCCATTATTTTAATTGCTATACATAATGACTTATAAAATTGCGCATAACATAAAATTCTCTCAAAGTCTGTCATGCCGGCTTGTCCGGCATCCTTCCTGCTTGTCAGGAATCGTGAAGAAAGATTCCCGACAAGCGGGAATGACACAACATGCGCAATAATTTATGACACTGTGTATAAACAGGATACAAACCTTAATAAATGTAAAAATCAAAAATCTAAATTAAGGAAGTTTATTTAATTAATGTTTGCTTAATTTATAGTTACGATGTTTCAACCCTTTTAATTTCAATTACACCGTTGACCTGCGAGAGTTTCTTAAGAATTTCATTAAGCTGAGATTTGTTCTTAATCTCCAGGATAAAATTAAAACGGGCCTGCTTGTCGCGAGTTACAGAGGCATCTGCATGTTTTATATTGATGTTATTTGCAGATATAACTGCACTTAATTCAGCAAGAATTCCCTTTTTGTCAATGGTATAGACAGATATTCTTACTGAATAGGTAAAGTCTGAATCTCCCTTTACAACCCACTCTACATCTATAAGGCGGTCCGTGTCGATTGTGAGGGTGTCAAGATTTGGGCAGTTAACGGTATGAATGGAAACCCCCTTACCCCTTGTGATAAAGCCTATAACCTGTTCCCCGGGAACCGGGTAGCAGCATCTTGAGCGGTGAAACATTATATTGTCAACTCCCTTGATTCTTATTCCCTTTTCCTCTGCTGTTTTCCTGTACGTTTTTTTTGCTCTTTGCTGCTCAATTTTCTCAGGTTCAGGCAGGAGCTTATTTACAACCTGGTACGCAGAGAGTTTACCGTAACCTATGGCTATAAACAGGTCTTCGTGGCTTTGAATCCTGAAAGATTTGGCTGCCTCAAGGATTTCCCTGGATTTTATCAATGAATGGCTCAGGCCGTGTTTTCTGAGTTCTCTTCCTAAAAGTTCTTCACCAACTGTCACGCCTTTTTTGCGTTCTTCTACTTTAATCCATTGTTTTATTCTTGCCTTTGCCTTTTGTGTCCTGACAAATTTAAGCCAGTCCCTGCTTGGCTCGTGTCCCTGAGACGCAATAATTTCAACTGTATCGCCGCTTTTCAATTTATATCTCAAAGGAACAATTTTTCCGTTCACCCTGGCCCCGGCACACCGATGTCCTATCTGGGTGTGGATGTTATAGGCAAAATCAACAGGGGTTGAATCTTGAGCGAGTTCTATTACATCGCCTTTTGGGGTAAATACGTAAACAACATCAGGGAATATGTTCCCCTTTACTGCCTCAAGAAACTCCCTTGCATCCGGCAAATCCTGCTGAGAATGTATGAGCTCCCTCAACCAGGAGAAATATCTGTCTTCTTTCTCATTAATAGGCAGGTGTTCTTTATACCTCCAGTGAGCGGCAACACCCTCTTCTGCAATACTGTCCATATCGCGTGTCCTTATCTGAAATTCAACTTTTTCCCCCTTGGGTCCGATAACTGTTGTGTGAAGAGACTGGTACATGTTTGATTTGGGCGCTCCGATGTGGTCTTTAAATCTGCCGGGCACAGGTGTCCAGAGTGAATGGATAAGCCCAAGAATAGCGTAACAGTTGGTTTTTGTGTCTGTAATTATTCTCAGTGCCAGGACATCATATACTTCTTCAAAAGGGATTCCCTGTTTTTGTATCTTCTGATAAATACCGTAGTAATGTTTTACTCTTCCGGAGACTCTGCCGTAAATGGATACGTCTGATAATTTGCCTTCTATTATCTTAATTACCCCGTTCAGATAGCCTTCCTGTTCCTCTCTTTTTTTGGCGACCTTGCAAACGAGTTCTTCATATGCCTTTGGTAAAAGGAACTTGAAACTTAAATCCTCAAATTCAGTTTTCAGCCATCCGATACCAAGGCGGTTTGCAAGGGGAGTGTATATCTCCAAAGTTTCACGGGCTATCTTTTGTCTTTTCTCTTCTCCAAGGTGCTCCAATGTGCGCATGTTATGAAGTCTGTCCGCAAACTTTACAAGTATCACTCTGATGTCCTTTGCCATTGCCAAAAATATTTTTCTGAAGTTTTCCGCATATGTTTCCACGCTTGTCTTGAATTCCATTTTGCCAAGTTTTGTAAGACCCTCTACAAGAAAGGCAACCTCTTTTCCGAAGAGTCCCTTTATGTCTTCAACTGTTTTATCGGTATCTTCAATCGTATCATGCAGGAGTCCTGCAGCAATTGTTGTGCTGTCCATGCGCATATCGGTAAGAATCGCTGCGACACAAAGAGGGTGTTCTATAAAAGGCGAGCCCCCATCACGCTTTTGTTTTTCATGGGCCTCTTTTGAGAATGCGTATGCTCTGTGCAAAAGGTCAAAATTAGCTTCAGGATTATAAGAAAAAACTTTGTCTATCAGGCCATTAATAGTATTGATTTCTTTCACTGCAGTCATAGTTTTATTATACACCCATTTAAATACAAACTCTAATTGTCTATGATAATTTTGGAATTATAATTTGCCTGTCCTCCGCCTTGAAGAGCCGGAGCTGCAGAGAATGGAATTGTAATTTGGGCTACGAATTACGGAGCAACTGGATTCTGGAATTTTTTTTAAACGCTGGGTCTGAGCGCCTTGAGGTTTAGCTGGAGGGACCTGGTGCCGTTCCATTCATTTATGCATGGAACAAAGACAGCATCCATGGCGTAGGAGTTCTCTATGTTTTCCAGTAAATTACCCATGCAGAATCCAATTGTATCAACAGTAACAGCCTTTTGCCTTATTTTCATTTTTATGTGATTGTTGCCAACTATCCTCGGGTCTATAACCTCGATTTCTTTTACGCCAAGTACCGGCTTTTGATTACAGTTGCCAAATGGCTCAAGAAGATTAAGTTCCCCTACGAGTTTAAAATTTACTTCAAACAGTTCTACCCCGGCGTCTATCTCAATCGTCGGTGTCATATCTTCACTGCTGAGGGTGTTTTCAACTATAAGGTTTATCTGTTCCTTAAATGCGGGCAGATTCTCTGCATGAAGTTTAAGGCCTGCCGCCTGGCTGTGGCCGCCGAAAGCAAGGAGAAGATCTGCACATTCAGCAGTCCCTTTGTAGAGGTTAAATGGCGGTATGCTCCTTGCCGAGCCTTTTGCAACAGTGTCTTTTATTGAAAAAAGAAATGTCGGCCTGTAAAACATTTCAGCAAGACGCGATGCAACAATACCGATTACTCCCGGGTGCCATTCAGGAGAATAAAGCACAATAGCCCTATCCAGATTAGCGGGGTCAATCATGTCAAGAGCTGATTTATAGACATTTTCTTCGATTTTCTGTCTTTTTTTGTTCTGTTCTTCGAGAAAGGAAGCTATTCTTTTTGCCTTTGCCGCATCCTTTGTTAAAAAAAACTCAACTATTTCATTTGCGTCACCGAGTCTGCCGACAGCATTAATCCTTGGAATTATTGTGTATGAAAGAACGGCTGAATGAAATTCTCTTTTGCCTTTACCTGCTGTTTCTTTTAACGCATGAACCCATGGTCTTGAGGAGTTTTTATCAGCAGAGCTGCACTCAGAGTTAAGAGCTTTGAGCCCGCAAGCTACAAGTATTCTGTTTTCGCCTGTGAGCGGTACAGAGTCTGCAATAGTTCCTATAGCAACAAGGGCAAGTAAATCTTCCAGCTGTGAGTCATGTGTGATTAATCGCAAGTCTCTAAAAAGGGCCTGTACAAGTTTATATGCAACACCTACACCGGCAAGAAGACTTACAGTCTGTTCCGGAGTTGTCCCTGAAGCCTGTCGTATCAACATGTGCGGGTTTATGATTGCAAATGCTTCAGGAAGTTTCTCCGGAAGCTCGTGGTGGTCTGTAATTATAACATCTATCCTGTCTGAAACAGCCATTGAGACTTCTTCATAAGAACTTATGCCGCAGTCCACAGTTATTATAAGGCTTGCACCCATTGCTTTAGCCTTTCTTACCCCTTCTTTGTTAAATCCATAGCCGTCGGCAATTCGGTGAGGGATATAATAGGAAGTCTTTAATCCAAGACTTCTTAAAGCTGACACCAGAAGGGCTGTTGATGTAATACCGTCAGTGTCATAATCTCCGTAAACAAACACTTTCTCGGTATTGTCTGCGGCAGTCTTTATTCGCGCAACAGCTTTTTTCATGTCAGGCATGAGAAAAGGGTCGCTGAGGTTTTCCATGGAAGGGGATATGAAATCTTTTATTGATTCTTCGTCTTTATATCCCCTGTTTATAAGGATTTGGGCAAGTGCTGTCGAGAGCGATGTTTTTTCCGACAGGTATTTTAAAAACTCCCTGTTAGTTTTATTGACCAGCCATCGTTTGTTCACAGCGGTTCTTTATTTTTTGCCAAAGGGCTTCTTTTTTCCCAGCATAATCACTATGGGGCTTGCCACATAGATTGAAGAATAAGTCCCTATTATAATCCCGAGCATTATCGCAAAGGCAAAGTCACGAAGTATCTCGCCGCCAAATACAAACAGGGCTAACGCGGCAAAGAAAGTGGTCAGGGACGTAATTATAGTCCTTGAAAGGACTTCGTTAATGCTTTGGTTTATTATTACATGAACAGATTCCTTGTGCCTTATCCTCATATTCTCTCTTATCCTGTCAAAGACAACAACGGTATCAGTTAGAGAATACCCTGCAATCATGAGAAGTGCGCTGACAACGATAAGGTTTATTTCCTTATCAAGAACATAGAAAATACCGAGCACAGCCATGACATCATGAAATGTAGCAGTGGTAGCTCCGATACTGAACCTGAACTGGAATCTATATCCAATATATATGAGAATTCCTATAATTGCGACAAAAATAGCTTTGAGAGCGTCTTTCCTCAGCTTGGATCCGACCTTCGGGCCTATCTCGGTAACAGACTCCACTATAAATTTATTTTCTGAAAATTCCTGTGTAAGAACTGATATTATTTTTTTGGAAAAACCACCAAGAATCTCTTCGCCTTTTTTTATCCTGATGAGGATTTTATTTTCCTTTGGAAAGCTCTGGAGATCAAAATCGGTTATACCGCCGCTGGTCAGGACATCTCTTATTTTCTGAAGGGGTTCATGTTTGCTGAACTTTATCTGTACTGCAGTGCCTCCGGCAAAGTCGATTCCCAGATTGGCTGCTCCCCGTGCTACCTGAATAATTGTAACAATGCCTAATATTATTAAAAATGCTGACAGGCCGAGGGCGTAGAACCTTTTTCCCATAAAGTCGATATTTGTTTTTTTAATAATTTCAATCATATGCTGATTTTTTTTATCTCCCATCTTGTGGTTATCACGTCAAAAATTGTTTTTGTCCCGATAAGTGCCGTAAAGAGATTAATGAAAACACCCCATCCAAGTGTTACAGCAAAACCTTTTATAGGCCCGGTACCGAACTGAAAAAGCACAGCAGCTGTTATAATTGTAGTGACATGTGAGTCAAAAATCGTCCAGAAGGCCTTATCATAACCTGAGTCAATAGCTGCCCTTGGAGTTTTGCCGAGCCTGAGTTCTTCCCTTATCCTTTCAAACATAAGGACATTACTGTCAACTGCCAGGCCAATTGCAAGGATTATTCCCGCTATGCCCGGCAAGGTCAGAGTGGCCTTGAACATGGACAGGACTCCGACAAGCAAAATAATATTCAGTACAAGCGCAAAATCTGCAATTACTCCTGAAAGCCTGTAATACACTATCATAAAGGCAATAACAAGTAGTGCCCCTATTATGCCGGCCTTAACCCCGGCGTCTATAGAGTCCTTTCCAAGCGAAGGCCCGACAGTTACATTCTGAAGCATCTTCAGCGGAGCCTTAAGAGAACCTGACCTGAGTACAATAGCCAAATCCCTGGCATCTTCCATGGTAAAATTGCCGGTTATCTGGGCGTTACCGCCGGCAATTCTGTCCTGTATTACAGGAGCCGAATAAACATTATTGTCAAGAACTATAGAAAGACGTTTCTTGATATTGTCCCCGGTAATCTGCTCAAAGAGCTTTGCGCCTGCGCTGTCAAATGACAGCGATACATACGGCTCATTAAAACTCTGGTCTATGTTTACCCTTGCCTCTGTAAGAAGGTCCCCTGTCATCTGGATCTGTTTTTTAACCAGATAAACCTTTTTTGTTACAATGCCGGTTTTTTCATCAACGACCCTTCCGAAAAGTATCTCGTCATCCTCGGGAATTCTGGATGCAAAATCCTGAAGTAGTTTTTCTTCCCCGCCGGCAGGAATAAGCTGTGGGATCTGCGCTGCTACAGGGTTTTCATCATCAAGGAGCTTGAACTCAAGTATTGCAGTTTTACCTATTAAGTCAATTGCCCGTCCGGTATCTTTGACTCCCGGAAGCTGAACAACTATTTCGTTGGTTGACTGCGTATGTATGGTCGGCTCTCTAACTCCGAACTGGTCAATCCTGTTTCTTATAGTCTCCAGGGCCTGGTCAACTGAACTGCTTTTTATCATTTTTATTTCTTGATCTCCAAGCCTGTAGTGAACTCCTTCAGGAGAGTCATCTGTCAATGTGAGGTTAGGATAGTTTTCAGCCACGATACTCTTAATCTCATCACTTGAGGGCCTGATTATGATGTCTGAGAGCTCTTTTTTAACTTCAGCTTCTAATCCTTTTTCTTTTAGGGTCTCTGCCAGACGTGCGGCTATTCTTTCTATTGTGATGTCTACTGCCTTATCCCCCTCAACCTCATACACAAGATGAACGCCGCCCTGAAGGTCAAGGCCGAGGATCATACCTTCACTGGGCATATGTTTTTTCCACCATTCAGGCATTGAAGAAAACAGCTGGGTGGATGGAAGGGCAAAGATAAGAGACAGAACAGTTGCCGCTGAAATCAATAAAATCCGCCAGAAGAATTTCTTTTTCATTTAACCACCAAATCAGAACCCCCCGAACAACTTCGCCACGGGGCAGGCAGAACCCCCCGAACAACTTCGCTACGGGGCAGGCAGAACCCAGACGGAAGGAAAGATTTTCCCCCATTTATTAGTCTGTGCTCGGTAATCTGTGCTCTGCAATCTGTCATTTCATGCCATTCCAGTGTTATTTGTACGAAGCTGGAAGTTGACTTTATAGCAGAGATATCCTGCTATTGAGGCGAGTATTATGACTGTATCAGGATAATTAAGTTCTCTTAAAATATAATCTGCTGCTTCATATACCTTTGCGGCATGCCTTCCATTGTGTTCTATACGGCCGGTTGCCTCAAGGAATTTATCTGCATTCTCTCTATAGAGTCTAACTATTGTATCTTGTTTTATAGCACCTGAGTTAAGAGCCTTACTCACCTTTCCTCAAACCTGCAACAGCATTGCGCCCAGCCTTTATCCTTACATTTTCTGCTATTTTAATGGTTAAAGTATTACCCTCTATCCCTTCGATTAGACCATATATGCCGCCGGATGTAATAATCTTGTCGCCTTTCTTAAGATCCTCTAACATCGATCTGTGCTCTTTCGCCTTTTTAGACTGGGGTCTTATGAGAAGGAAATAAAATATGGCGAAGATAAATATCAAAGGCATAAATGAAACGAGAAAATTACCTCCCTGTCCGGATTCAGCATTTTGTGGTGCCCCTCCCAGGGCATAAGCTATGTCAGCAAACATTTTTTACCTCCCAAAAAGCATTAAAGGTGTTTTTGAATTTAAGTAATATACCTTTTAAACTCTTATTTAATCAAGGGGGGGGGCAACTCAGAACGTTTTGAGTATGCCGACAACCTTTCCTATAATCCTTACGTATCTTGCATGAAGCGTTATGGGCTTTATCTGCCCGTTTCCTGATACAAGCCTTATCCTGTTTTTTTCTTTGTAGAATATTTTTATCATGGCTTCATCACTAATGAGAACAAAAACGATTTCTCCATCTCCAGGCTTTATATGAGGGTTTATCAGGGCTATGTCACCCTCAAATATTCCCGCATCAATCATGCTGTTTCCTTTTACTCTCAGGGCAAAACCGCCATTGGTTTTAAACAATCTCTTGTCAACAC
>SDBV01001175.1_pt1 | contig 39167 bp, 28 predicted proteins | sample 2277081 | NCBI WGS metagenome assembly SDBV01 (sample SAMN10402039, study PRJNA504765) | marine sediment metagenome | isolation source: marine sediment core GS10_PC15, 223 cmbsf | place: Arctic Ocean: Southern Knipovich Ridge | collected 2010 | reverse complement strand
CACGGCCACGCCGTCGATCTTCGGATCGACCAAGTAGTGAAACTGGGCATCGGTCAGCGCCTTGCGGATGCGTTCGTCGAACTTGGTAAGCTCGTCGGAGTTATACGTGTTATCGATGCTCAGCATCGGCGCCGCGTGCGTGACGGTGACGAATCCTTCGATCGGCTCGCCGGCGACGCGCTGGGTGGGCGAATCGGGCGTGATAAGTTCGGGGTGGTCGGCCTCCAGGGCCTTCAGCTCCTCCAGAAGCTGATCGTACTGGCGGTCCGAGATTTCCGTCGCGACCTGGACGTAATACAGCCGGTCGTGGCGGCGAATCTCGCCGCGAAGCTGCTGGATGCGTTTCTCGATACTACTCATCGCCTTCAGCCCTTCTGCGACGAGGCGGGCACCACGCACAGGAACTTCAACTCCCCCTGGGCCGGGTTGCGAAACTGATGCTCCTCGTTGGGCGGGACATAGACGCAGTCGCCGGCGTGGATGTCCCTCTCTGCGCCCTGTGTGACAACCAGACCCGACCCCGACAGTATGTACACCTCATGCTCCCAGTCGTGACTGTGCCTTGGGGTGCGCCCGCCGGTCGCCAAGTTGAACTGACGCATGTAGAAATTAGGCGCGCCCTCGGCCTGGTGTATCAGCAGGCGGATCTCGGTGCCCGCCGCGCCCTGCATGTCGACGGTGCTTTGGGCGACACTGTCTGCATTCTTGATTATCATTCCTCGGTCTCCCGGTCACTTGAATTATCTGAGGTGATTATCCTCGCCGGGGCAACGCTTGACCAGTATTTTGAGCGCGCGGCCGCACTTGCCTGGGTTCGCCCAAGCGGGCATACTGAGGCGTTCGTACCCGGTGTTGCAGGTAGGAGCCAGCTTCATGATCTCATTCGTCGTAAAGGCCGTCACGACAAAGGGCGTCTGTGCCGAGTTCAGCTTCGCCGATTTTGCCAGCCCGCAGCGACAAGAACAGAACGCCATACGCATAGAGCTGGGCGACGAGCTGCCGTACAAGCTTACCGTCACGCCGCCGCGCGGTGACAGCTTCGCCCGCATCTGCTACACGGTATCCACGCATCTGAAGAATTTTCACCAGGTAATCGTCCCGGACACTGGGCGCGCGTACTCGGCGCAGACGCAACTGGTCGATTTCTGGGCCCGGCGCTTCCGCTCGCGGTTGAACAACGTCCGCATGCCCATCTTCATCCTCACGGGCGCCAATTTGCACACCGATTACGCCTTCGGGGTCATCGGGGCCAACATCGAGACGGATTTCGTGGTCCGCGAGCCAGCCGCCGAGCGGGCGCTGGTCGCCTGGATGAAGCGATTCACGCTCGCCATCGAGCGCGGCACGGAGGATTTCCCCATTCCCCGATCCGTCGGCGCCGCACGGGGCGACGGATCTATCACGGAATACATCTTCTTTAGGCAGCACAGCGAGCAGGCGCGCCAAAACTGGATCGATACGCTCCGTGAGTTTTCGGGGCACATGGCCCGGCTGATGGCAAAGGCCCCGCGAACGACACCCCAAAGCCTACTGCCTTTCTGGTGCTCCTGGACCGATTGGTTCAGCGGCGACGTGACCGCCCAAGTGATCGCAGACAATGTCGAGGCCGGGGTGAAGCTCGGGATCAGGAATTACATCATCGACGATGGTTGGTTCGGGCCTGGACTGGACAGCGACCTGGACGTGAAGCTCAACATCGGCGATTGGAGCGAGGATAGGACCAAGATCCCGGACCTTGCGGCCCTGGTGTCAAAGATGCACAAGCTCGGGGCAAACGCCATCATCTGGTGCGCCCCTCACGCCGTCGCGCCGGACGCCGAATGCTTCGCCCAGCGGCGAAAGTATCTGATCCAGGCGGCGCCGGGCGAGTACCTGATGACGCACAACAAGTTCCATTCCCTTTGCTTCATGTGCCCGGATGGGCGGGAGATCATGGCCGATATCTGCGCTGAGCTTCTCCGGCGATACGACGTGGACGGGGCGAAGTACGACCTGTTCAACTGCGTACCAGACGCCCCGTGCACCAGCGGCGAGCACACCCACGATACCGAATCGATGATCGAGGGCCTCGCCCGCACGCTGGAGCTGATCGACGCCAAGACTCGCGGCATCAAGGATGATTACATCGTCGAGCTGAAGCAGAACTACGCCACGCCCCACCTGTACGGATACGGGACGGTGGTCCGAGCCGGCGACACCCCGTACAACAGCGAGGGAAACTTCCTGCGGACGGTCTACATCAACGCATATACGCCGTACAGCATGAACGATTATCAGACCATCACCAACAACGATACGCCCGAAGCTGCCGCCTGCATCATCATCAAGATGCTCGCCGTAGGGGTCCCGTCTTATTCGATCGACCTGGCGGGAATGGCGCAGAAACACAAACGCATCCTTGGGTTCCTCAACCGCTGGTACGCCGAGAACCTCCCCGGTATCGCCACGCAGCGTATCGCCCTGGACGGAAGGTTGGGATGCTGGGTCGCCCAGATGGACCGCAAGGACATATACTTCCTCGTCAACGACGAGAACCGCATTCCCGTCCGGCGGGCGGGGACGATTCAGATCGCCTGCGGGACGTACCGCCCCAGCGTGCGGTTGGCCTTACCGGAAGCGGCCTCGGCGATCGTCACCGTCGAGAATGCCTCGGGACCGGCCGAGCCCGAGCAGCGATTTGCCAAGACGAACATCCTGGAGCTTCCCGCCGCGCCAGGGGATATCATTACGGTAACATTCGAGCAATAGGGCTGAACCGGCTGGAACGAGATACAAACTCGCCGGGTGTGCGTAGGGTCAATGCATAGACGCAAGACTTGTTGATGGCGATGAAGCGCCCGGCTGGGATTCTATGGCTTTTCTGTCTCCACGAGATTCCGCAGAAAATCATTGTCCGTGGACAGGATCAACCGGGTGCCACCCGCTAAGCACTTCTTGTAGACCTCGAGCCTGCGCAGAAACTCGAACAATTCCGGCGACTGTGAAAATCCTTTGGCCGCGATCTCGATCACTTCGGCATCGGCCTTACCGCGGATCTCCGCCGACTTCTCCTGCATCTGGCCGGTGATCTGCTCTAATTCCTTCTGCATCCTCCCGAGAATCCTGTTCTTCTCCTCTTGGGCTTCGGACTCGAACAACTTGGCGATCCGCAGGCGCTCCGACCGCATCCGTTCGTAGACTGAGGTTCGGACGGATTCGATGTAGTTGACCCTCTTGATGCGCACATCGGTCAGCTCCATCCCGTAGCGCCCTCGTTCAAGCTCCCTACCGGCCGATTGTAGGATCTCGGCCTCCATTTTCTCCCGGCCGGTTTCGACTAGTACGCTTTTCTCCTCCGCTTCACGCTCCAGCTCCTCGGTTTCGTACCGCAGCTTGCGGTTTGAGCTGCGAACCACCTCGATAAGATTATGGCTGGCTACAACATCCCGCACGGAGGCATCAACCAGATCGTCGAGAATCTTGTATCCCCGTCTTTCGGTGCGGACAGCCTGATAGAACCGCATCGGCTCAATGATCCGCCAGCGCGCCCAGACATCGATGTAGATCCGCTTCTTGTCTCGCGTCTGCATGTTCTCCGGATCGCCGTCCCATGGCAGCAAACGCTTCTCCAGACGGTTGACGTTCTGTATCAAGGGCATCTTGAAATGAAGCCCGGCCTGGGTGACCTCGCCCACGGGCTTGCCGAACTGTGTGATGACAGCCTGCTTGCCCTCCTCGATCGTGTATACCGACGAACTTGCGACAATTATCACGGCGACGATCAAGAGCAAACCTGCGGCGGCGATTATACGGTTTCTCATTTTATGCTCTCCTGTTCGCTCACTTCGGCCCTTGGGACTCATCAAGGTTCAAAAGCGGAAGCATCGAGCGGACTGCCTTATCGATAATAATCTTCTGGTCCACCTGGGTCAGAACCTGTTCCATAGTTTCCAAGTACAAGCGAGACCTTGTCACCTCGGGGGACTTATTGTACTGCTCAAGTTGGGCCAGGAACGCGTTGACCCTCCCAGTCATCTCTCTGACGACACGTTCGCGGTATCCCTCCGCTTCCAGAATAGCGCGGTCACGCTGGCCCCTGGCGGCCGGAACCCTCTGGTTGCGCTCGCCCAGGGCATCATTGACCACGCGTTCTTTCCGTTGACGCGCGCGGTTGACCTCGTCGAAGGCATCTTTGACGGCGGATGGAGGTGTCGCCGCCTGCAGCTTTACCGTAACGACTTCTACGCCCGTCTCGAAGTCATCCAGCACTTTCTGGATTGCTTGCTTGGCGTCTTGGGCGATTTTGAACCGCCCGATTGTGATGACCTCGTCGATGCTGGAGTCGCCGACCAGCTTCCGCATGACCGCCTCGGAGACATCGCGTATGACGTCTCCCACCGCCATACGAGGTATATTCGCCCCGCCGATCTTAAACAAATAGTCGCGGGCGTCCGCAATGCGATATTGGACTATCCATTCCACGTGGGCCAGGTTCAGATCACCGGTGAGCATTGTCGCAACTGCCAGGTGATACGCACTGGCCGGTGCGTATCGGGTTGTCTTACCGGCCTGCAAGGTGGCGAAACCGAATTCCAATGATTCGACGCGCGCCACGGGGACCTTGTGAACTGTCTCGATCGGCCACGGCAGCTTGGTGTGCAGCCCTGGGGCTGAAGACCGTACATACTGGCCGAACCGCAGTATCACGCCTTCGCTGTCGGCGTTAACCGAGTAGAGAACCGACGCAATCAGAAGAACAACTGCGATCACAACCGGTATGATCCAGATGCGATGTTGATGACGTCGCCACAGCTGCTGCAGGTAAACCTCGAACTCCGCTCGCTGATTGTCATACCCGTATCCCATGGCACTGTCCTTTCCCGCCCAAGCCCAACCTGCTGTCCGCCCCGTCAAAGACTCTCGAAAGACGTTCGCCCTGCCCGGTGCTGAAGCCGAACTCTTCCCCCCTCCCGCCGGCGCGAACGATCTGTGCTCACAATACCCCAACGGGGATACGCTCACAATCTTTTGTCAGCGGAATCAACCAAATATTACTGTCGATCTGCGGGCGATTCCGCCGCCGACGCCAAGAGCCCTAAGACGCTCAGCGGTGCGCGTCGCAGCAATTCGGCGACCTAGGGAGTGCTTAGGTTGCGGCGAAGCTCATCCAGCCGCGCGGCTTACATCAGGCAGCCGTGGCAGGTGACGTTTACCTTGACTGGGTCCGTCACGGGCGTATAGTGACGTCGTTGGTAAGCCCGGAGAGGTGGCTGAGTGGCTGAAAGCGACGGTTTGCTAAACCGTTGTACGGGGTCAAACCTGTACCGCGGGTTCGAATCCCGCCCTCTCCGTTCCAGATCCCCGGCGCCTTGGCCTCGTCTACAGCCAGGCCTCCCTCTTGCGCCTCACCGACCCCTGGCTCGATGAGAACACGCGCGGGGCCGAAGGCCACGCAACGCGGGGTCGACACCCCGAAGGGGCGCCGTGAAGCGAATCCCGCCCTGTGAGTTCTGGGGATGACAGTCGGGGTATTCAGTAATAGAAGTGGGGCATCGGCCCGGCGTGGCCCAGTGCCAATCACGCTGCGTTCAGGTCACCGTCTCATCGAGAGGGATGCCCATCTGTTCATATTCTCTTCGCCGCCCGGCTTTGTCCTCATCGAGCATGGTGCGGGCGTGGCGGGCGACGTCAGCCGGGACGATGATGACCCCATCGCCTTCGGCGACCGCCATATCGCCAGGGCAGACGGTAACTGACCCAACGCAGCCCGGCAAGCCGATAGCCAACCGGCAGAACCTGAAATGAAAGATGTGGCGGTTGGCCAACTGGACTTGGGTTTCCGTGACGAGATCGCCAGCCATCCTGACGGAGAGAACATCAGACGGTGTTTTGCCTGTGGCACGTGTGCGGCAGGTTGCCCCGTGACCGACGTGGACGACGAATACAATTGCCGTCGCATTATTCGGCAGATTCTTTTCGGGATGCGGGAGGAAGTGCTTTCTTCGCCACTGATCTGGCTGTGTCTGGTATGCTATCGTTGCTACGTGCGGTGCCCGCAGAAAGTGAACTTCACGGACATCATGCGCGTGCTGCGATACTTGGCGGTTAAGGAGAATCGTGTCTCACCGGAAACGTTCGACCGCATTAACGAATTGGACAAGTTTTCGCAAGTTGTTCGGCACGACCTGATCAAAAGTTTCTTCCAGGACGGAAGCACATCACTGGAGGAGATGGAAAACAGGATCGGAAAGGTTATGAAAGAGGCGACTGCCAAATAGGAACCATCTCGTGCCAGACCAGACCGAGAGACAAGAGGAAATCAAGAACTTCCAAGATCTCCAGCAGGAGGTCATAGCCAAGGGCTTGTGCGGCAGGTGCGGCGGGTGTGCTTCGTTCTGCTCCGCCGATGAGATGAACGCGCTGGAGTTCAATCGTGCGGACGGTCCTTGTCTTGTCAGCGAAGATAACTGTTTGAAGTGTGGTATCTGCTACCTGATCTGCCCACAGGTAAGGGCGCTCAATGACGAGGTCCGCGAGAAGTTCGGCTGGCAGCCGCCTATTGGTGCCTATCGTGCCATCCGCTCGGCGCGAACCACCGAGGCGAAAGTCGCAGAAGTGTGCACCGATGGCGGAGTGGTTACCTCTGTGCTGCGTTACGCGATGAAGAAACGACTGATCCAGGGCGCGCTGGTCTCCAGGAAGACAGGCCCGTTCGCCAGGGAGCCGTTTCTGGCCACTGATCCGGATCAGTTGATAGAGGCGGCCGGTACGCATTTTGATGAGGTGGAACACCTTGAGAAGTTCGGGAGGGACTATTCCACATACAGTCCCACGATCCAGGAGATCAAGCAGATTGGTCAGATGCGACTTGATCGAATTGCATTGGTCGGTACACCATGTCAAATCTACACCGTGCGCAAGATGCAGGTCTTGAACATCGTGCCAGCCGACTCGATCGTCTTTACGGTGGGTCTGTTCTGCATGGAAAACTTCTCCTTCGATACCAAGGCCAAGAGGATGCTGGAGAAGAAACTGGGCGTGAAGATCGACGACATTGCCAAGTTCAACATCAAGGACGACGTGATCGTTACAACTGTAGACAACCAAGTGCTTCACCTGCCTTTTGAGAAGTTGGACGAAGTTGCCCGACCGGCCTGCATGGCCTGCCCGGACTTCGCCAACGATTTCGCTGATATTTCCGTCGGCGGTCTGGGCTCGCCGGACGGGTATACCACCACGGTAATTCGCACGGGAATCGGACAGAAATTCTATAACGGGGCAAAGCACGATCGCATGCTCAAGGAACTGCGCCTCCGCGGCAGAGACAAAGCGAAACTTCATCGCACGGAGTTGATGGCGAAGATTACAGCGTTCACCCGCCGAAAGAAACTTCGTGCCCGAGCGACGCTCGCGGCCGCTGGTTCAGCTTAGCGCACTTCAAGATTCAGATGTCGTATTCAGGCGTCGGCGACCACGACGCCAGCAAGGCCCACAGTGGTCGCGGGTGCGGATTCATCTGGGGGATCCCGATTGAGCGCGTTATAATGCGGCAGGCCAGATCATTGTATGTTCACTTCCTGGGCCCGGCTGCGAGGTAAAGCAAATGTCTATGGACGATCCAAACATTCACAGGCGGGGGTTTACGCTGATTGAACTGCTCGTCGTCATCGCGATCATCGCGCTGCTCGTGAGCATTCTGGTGCCCTCGTTGTCTGAGGCCCAATGGATGACGAAGATGGCGATGTGTCAGTCGAACCTTCACCACGTGGGTCTGGCCGTCGGGGCGTACATGACATCCTACGGCATGGACCATCCGTTTATCTTCCACGGCGGCACGGGGGACGGGACCAAAGAGAGCAGCCTTGGACGTGGCCCGTCCGCTGGGCCCGGCAACCCGGCGGAGGCGATGCTTAAGGATGGCTACGAGAACTTCCTGGACGACGCCGAGCCCTTTTTCTGTCCTTGCGCGGAGGAAACGTTTGAAACCCACTACGATATGTATGGCGTGGCGGGCGGCGGGGGCGGCTGGATTTGGGGTACTTACGGTGGCTGTACCCGCACGTCAACGCCTTGGAAGATCCGTTCCATCCGGACGATCACTCGAACAGCAGGGAGTGGGTTGGCCCTAGCAGCACAGACCTGCTTATGCGGGACTACCGCACTGAGTATTACTACCACGACAACGGCTTGTTCCTTGGCGGCGACGTCCGGACGATCGCGCGGAATTCTGATGCGATGAAGTATTTCGTGTACGGCGAAGGTCACGATTCGTACTACTAGTAAGCAGCGCCATTCTCATCGCCCTCCTCCCGGCCGGTAGCCAGGCAGGGCGCCCGCGTCGGCCGTCACGGCACGGTGATTAGCTGCAACGCCGTCATGGAATTTGTGCCGTTGTTCCGGCAGATGATCTGGTCGGTCGGGCCGACCCTGCGGTCGCGGTTGAAATCGTAAGCGTCGTCGATCCCTGCCGGATCCAGCACAACCGTGTGCGGATTGTTCCGGACGGCGATCTTGTCGACCGGGGTGACTTTGGCCTCGCTCGGTGAGTTACCCGTCTCGCCGATGGCGTTGCCGAAGTAGAACACATCATCCGCGTCCAGGCCGGTGTTGGCGGTGGCGAGCACTGTCACCTGAAGCCACTGCTTTTCGATAGCGTTGTCGGCCCAAACAATCGTCACGCGGTCCGAACCGCCCGTACCCGCTCCTGGCCGGACAGTGATAGTGATCGGAGCGGGAGGGCTTAATTAATCGCCCGAGATGCGCGATAATTGTGAATCCGCGATCAGGGCATACGCTTTCATCGCTGTAGCAGTGTGACTACCATATCTGCCCGTCCGGCCAGAGCTTCTCGTACCTGGCCAGGGGGTCCGCACCGTCGGCAATGCCTTGGCCCCCGTCGAGCCATTGGTTGTAAAGTTGCCTAGCCTTACCTTTGTTTATCAGTTGTTGGGCAGCGGCGTTCTGTTCCGGGGCCATGTGCCTGCACAAGGCGTGTTTTTCCTGGTGGGGATGAGCATCCATCGGCCGGCCTGCGCAGGCCTGCTGGATCAGTTCTAGCATAGCTGCGACTGATAGACGGTCCAGGCGGTTTTTGATCTCGCTTAGCCGGTCGTCAGGGTCGACTGGCAGGAGGTAGCGAGTAATGGTCGGGCCGGTGTCAACGCCGACATCCACAAAGTGTCCCGTTACTCCGATTGCCACGTCTCTGGTTACCGCGTGATATACAGTGTCCACGCCACGGATCCAGGGCAGCAAGCCCGGGTGCAGATTCAAAACGCCCTTGGTGGGAATTCCGATTGCTTCGGCCGAGAGAATGTCAGTACCCATCAGAATCAGATAGTCAGGGCGCAGCTGTTTTAAAGCTCTGAGCATGCGAGGTCCGTTGCAAACACCGCAGTAGATGGGTTTGACCGGGAACTTAGGCCAGCGATACTGCGCGATTTGCCTCAGCAGGCCGATGCTGCGAATTTTTGCCCAGGCCAGTTTCCGCCAGTGTGCGACCAGACCGCTATCCCGCCTCGTCGGCAAGCGAAAAGAAATGGTGATGATATCGAAGCGAATACCCAGCCGGGTCATCAGGTATGTCAGCCGGCGAGCGTTCATATACCCAGCGGTCAGTATTGTCAGCCTGGGTTTGTCTTGGTCGTTCACGTGCGCCATCGGATATCAGTGCACCAGTCGATGATCTGCCTGGGAGTGGCGACCCAGCAACTCGCATCGGAGGCGATCAGGGTGATCTCATCAAGCAACGCCATCCCTAACCCATCCATGTGTCCATTCCAGAGCATATCAGTATGCCAGTCAATGGTCATACATCCGCCATAGCGGCTGACCGTATCGACTCGATCCCGAAATATCTTACGCCGTATTTCGTGGGCATCGCCAGCTTTGTAAAGGGCATCGTCCATCATTACCGGCGGCAATTCCCACAAGCCGCACCGAATTCCATTGGTCGGATCGTACGGATGATACGGACACGACGTGCCGCGACGGAAGCCGTGCACTTCATTCATGCCCATGCTAGAGTCATAGTCGAATCCGGCCCCGGCAACCGACACGAGGGTCTGTTCGTGTGCATCCGGATTGAGCGACCAGTGGTGGCTTCGGGAGCCTTTAGGCGATAGGCCGAAACACTTGGTGAACCTATCCGTCTCCTCGTCAAATCGATCGTACCGCCAGCAGTTGATGCTCGAGTGCAGTCCGATCTCCCAGCCGCCTTCGATCATGTTTTCGCAGAACTGTCTGAGCTGGGGCCGTGAGGCCGTATAGCCGACATCCGAAGGCGAGGAGTTCGCGTCCAAACGGTTCCACGTCGCCACATAGGAAGCCGAGCGGATGCCCAATTCCCTCTCGAATGCTATCCATGACTCCCAGGAACCCAGGTAAGGATCTTTGGACTTCAACTTCATTATAGCCGAGACGGCACTGCGGCCCAACTTCATCCCAGCCGAGAGAGGCCCATTGGATTTCCACTCGATAGGCACCTCGCGGAGATAGCCCAGAGGCCTGTAGCGATGGAGGCGGTCGCAATCATGGGTCAGACAGAAACACCACGACTTGCCCTCAGGCCAATGGGGTGAGGCAGGGCCGACGGCACCACTTGCGAGAAGTTGCTGACGAAGCTGCTCTGCCAAATGGTCGACCGTTGGGCGATCCAGCAGCCCCCACTTAGCGATCCCCTTGCCGGGCACGCCCGGTTTCTGTAGGACTCCGTCGGTCGACTCGTGCTGGCCTGTAAGGAACCAGTAGGTCGTCAGGACTGGATCGATTCGCTGCAAACCACCTTCGGAGACAACCGCAGCCGAAGGAACTACCAATCCATCCACCGTAACGGGTTTTGACCCCGTTAGTTTTGCCCAGGCGTCGGCACCGGCACAAGGCAACGTGACTGCCCCGGTCGGGGCTAAACGCGAGTAGCTTATGCCCGCCTCTTGGGATGAGGTTACGCACAGTCCCTGCCAGCCGGCAAGTTGCAGCAGTTGCTCAATAGCCCAGCCGACTGGCTCACGGTCGCGGAGTGAGGGGGCAATATGAAATGCGCACTTGAACGCGAGGGTCGAACCGGAGTCTGCCAGCATCTCAAACTCTCCTGATCGTGACGGGCAACTCAGATCTCATATAGGCATCCATCCGAGAAACTAAGGGACCTACAAAAGTATTACTATTATTATATATGGAAGACCTCGGTTGGCAAGAATAATTCCCGTTCAGATTGTTGCTCGAAACGTCCGGCCAGACGCGGGCTAACCGAGGGGCGACAGTTGCCCCTGCCCGTCGCCTGATGAGTGCCCTATCTAGCAATAACAACCTCAGACAGGTCACTACTTATTGTAGTAAACGTGCTAACCATGACAAGGCGTGCCAAGATTTGTTTTCTGCCGGCAGGGCGAAGGCGAGCCGCGTTGGGATGGATCCTTGCCCTGCGGGTCCGGCGACCGGCCGGGTAATGGGATAAGTTTGCGCGCGCACGGCCGCACGGGTGGTGTCAATTGCTGCCGAAAAACTGAGGAAAATATCTCCCGGCCAGGCCGTGCCTTGCCGGCCATCACCGCCGAAAACGACCATCATTGCGCGCGCATACGCTCGCGCTGCCGGTAAGTATGGAGGCGCTTTGTGCGCCCGACGCTTTTGTAATTGTGTCATTGTTGTCGCCCGATCGGCGAATTGACAATCGCATAGGGATCGATCTGTGCCCGCAGATTGCAGCGGCCGGGGGGGCGAAATTTTCGCCAGGAGCGGCGCGCAAAAGCGCAATTGCTTGCAGCCACAGGAGCTACGGTTTTTTGGACCTGCTACAAACCGTCAGAAACTGTTAGAAACTGCGACTTACTTGCTACAAACGGCGGGAATCTGCGACTACTGGCGAGTTTCTGCGACAACTGGCGCGTCTCGGCAAGCGGGCGGCCGGCGCGGCAGCCGTTTGCTACATCGAATGCGATGTCGTTGGGTATTGTGCCCTTGTCAGACTCAGGCGTCCATGATCTCCATGGCCTCTTGGCGGTAGGCATCCATGACATACGGGATACCGGAGATTTTGGCGGCGTCTTCTGTGAGGGCCGCTAGATCGTTGCGGGAGATGGCGGATACGCAGAAGTTCCGGCTGCCGGCCATGAGCTGCTGCAGCCCGGTGCGGAGCTTGTCGGTGAAACAGTACATCGCCACGGCGCCGAGCGGCATGTCCTCGACGGTTTCCTTGCCGTACTTCTCGACCAGCGACTCGTAACAGATGAATATCTCTTCCTTAGTCGAGCCGAACTGGCTGACGGTCTTGGGCAGTGCGTTGAGGCCCTCTTTAAGCCACAGACCAATGTTCTTGCCGACCATTCCGGGGATCATCAGCGCTCGGCCGATGCAGACGGCTTTGACATACGGCGCTCCCATGGCGATCGCCTTGAAGATGTGGTCTTCGGTGGAGAACCCGCCGGCGATGGCGATGTCGGGAACGAAGCTGCCCTTGGCGGCGAGCTTTTCGCACAGCTCGTAGGTCATGGCTTGCAGGTAGAAAGTGGGGATGCCCCACTCTTCCATCATTCGCCACGGGCTCATTCCAGTTCCCCCCGGGGCGCCGTCGATGGTCAGCATGTCCAGCTTGGCGTCGGACGCCCACTTGATAGCCATCGCCAACTCGCGCATCGGATACGCACCCGTCTTGAGGGTAACACGCTTGGCCCCGAGCTTGCGGAGCCGCGCAACTTCTTTCATGAACCCTTCCTGGTCCACGAATCCCAGCCGCGAATGGCGTTCGAAGTGCTTCAGGGCCCTGTCCTTGAAGGCAGCCTGGTTCGCCGGCAGGGACGGGTCGGGCGTCACCAGGTACCCGCGTTTCTGCAGTTCGAGGGCCCGCTCGAGAGAATCGACCTGGATCTCGCCACCGATGCACTTGGCGCCCTGGCCCCACTTGAGCTCGATGGATTCGACGCCGAGCTTGTCAATGACGTATTCCGCAACACCCAGGCGTGTGTCCTCCACGTTCAACTGAATGAGTATGTCGCCGTAACCCTCCTGCCATCGCTTGTAGATCTCGACACGCCGGGCCATGTCGGGGGCTTTTGCGACCTTCCCGTTGGCGTCCAGCTCCAGGGCCGGGTCGATTCCGCAAACGTTTTCGCCGCAGACCAGCGATATGCCGGCGATACCGGCTCCTGCGGCAAAATGCTCCCAGTTGTTCTTGGCGATGTCAGTCGAGCCAAGGGCACCAGTGAAGATCGGCAGGCGCATCTTGACCTTGGGCTCGTGCCCATATGCGGTCTCGGTATTGACCGTCGGGAACAGCGTATTGTCTGGATTGCCTTCCTGCCCTTCCGGAAGGCCCTTGGCGCCGAGGGCATAGCCCATGATGTTCACGTGCGAGTAATCGACGGGATAGTTCTTGTCACCACCGGCCGTCAGCGTGCCGAACGGACCGGGGTAGAGAACTTCGCGGCCGCGGAATGACGCCTTAAAAACCTCGCAATTGCCGCGACAGCCGTCAATACACCGCGTACAAATGCCCGAAACGGGCGATACGCTCCGTGAACGGTTGGCGGTCTGGCTTACCTCGTTGGCATTTGGCTGTTGTAGGTTCATGACTTTTCCTCTTCTGGCATCAGGTCCGAAGCTATATCAAGAGACACAAATATCTATCGGTATTCTTTCGGTATTCTTTCGTCCGGATTGAACATTCCGGTCGCAAAAGCTATGTGCTTGGGCGCTTAATAAAGGTATTATCTTATTGAAACAACATAGGGGTCAAATTAGAATATCTAATATGTTCCCTAAAGAGAGCTTATACTTTTGACGGGGCCGGCGTGCCGCGGAATCAGATGGCGCCTTCTGAGGTTGCAAGATCATGCGATCCCGTGATGGATTGTCCTGTAACTGGTGGGGTGAGGTGAGCAGTAACGATGAACACCAATGTAATGAAGACGTTCTGCGACTTGGTGGAGACAGGCAGTTTCTCCAAGGCCGCTGAGACCAACGGCATTTCGCAGTCTGCCGTTTCACAGCAGCTGGCCTCGCTGGAACGAGAGATGGGCACATGCTTGGTGTCCCGCGGTGGTGGTTTCGCCATGCCCACAGATCCCGGAACGACCTTCTACCAGGGCGCGAAGGAAATCCTGCAACGATACGAGCAGACGCTTGCTCAGATGCGGTCGGCCGTGGATACCATACGCGGGACCTTGCGGGTGGGAACGATCTACTCGGTCGGCCTGTATCTCCTAACGCCGTGCGTTCGGAAGTTCCTTAAGGCACACCCGGAGGTGAATCTCGACGTGGAGTATGCACGCTGGAACCAAATCACCACCGCTGTGCTGAATAACGAGATGGATCTGGGGATCGTGGCCTTTCCCGAAAAACACCGCTCAATCGAGAGGATCTCTTTCACCACGGAGAAGTTGACGATGGTTTGTTCACCTTATCATCGCCTGGCGAAGCGAGGGCGGCTTAAGCCAACGGACCTGAAGGGTGAGAGGTTCGTGGCCTTTGAGGCGAACGTGCCAACGCGCCGGTATATCGATCGTCTCCTGAAGGGCTTCCGCGTCAATGTTAACATCGTGATGGAGTTCGACAACATCGACACCGTCAAGCGCGCGATCGAAGTTGATTTGGGTTTGAGTATACTGCCTCAGGGCAACGTCGAGCGGGAAGTCACTTCCCGGCACCTCTGTTCCGTGCCGTTTTCCAACCCGGCTAAATGGGTGCGCAAGATCGGGATTATCCGGCGCCGAGGTAAGGAACATTCGCAGGCAGAGCAGATGTTTCTCTCCGTGCTTCGCTCGCCATCCTAGGGAATGTGGACGGCTGGGCGGGTGCCTTTTCAAACACATCCGATGCGACACCGGAAGGCAAATCAGAATCGTATCGTTCAGGCTACCTCCCCACGACTTGCCTCTGTGCCTGGCGAGCACACCGGAAGCCTTTTCCCAGCTCGCACCATACACAGGTATCGGGAATGCCCTCGGTCATGCTCAGTTGGCCTTCGCACTTCCCGCAAAGATACTCCTGTCCGCTGGTCATCGGCCCGAGGCAGGGCGTGATGGTCATCGGACACAGGTCGATGCAACTGTTACACCCCTTGCAGAAGTCCGGTTTGACTTCGAACGGGAAAGCCACACGACGGTCCTTGCCACGTCCGACAAAACCGATCGCCTTGGCCTGCCACATCTCCCCGCAGACGCGGACACATCGCCCGCAAAGAACACAGTTGTTGTTGTGGAACTTGTATCGAACGTTCTTCACGCCGCACCGCACGGCGATGTCCTGGATCGCGCGTGAGTTCGGCGCCTCAGCCACCAGCAGTTCGGCAATGTTGCGGCGAAGCCTCCGGACCTTGTCGGAATTGGATACTACAACCATCCCTTCCTGCACCTTGAGCGTACAAGAGGCAGTGATCTTGGATCTGCCGTTTTCAACAACCTCCACAATGCAAAGACGACAGGCGCTGATATCGCTGAGGTGCGGCGCGTGACACAGGTGCGGTATGCAAACTCCGTACTCCATAGCGGCGTCAATGACAGAACTGCCCGCCGGTACACGCAGCTTGGCGCCATCTATCGTGATACTGACGTGTTCCTGCATCCGGATCTCCTCAGCAAACCTCCACCGCGTCGAATTTGCATTGGTCGCGGCATATACCGCACTTTGTGCATATCTGGGCGTCTATCACATGAGGCTGTTTGTTTTGGCCGGCGATCGCATCATGCGGACAGGCTTTCATGCACGCACCGCAGCCCGTGCAGGTCTCGCCGTTGATTACGTATTGGATCAAGTCGCGACAGACGCCGGCCCCACAGCGATTGTCGTTGATGTGGGCGTCATATTCCTGGCGAAAATAGCGCAGGGTAGATAGCACCGGATTCGCCGCCGTCTTACCCAAAGCGCACAGCGAAGTCTCCGTCATCGTCTCTGCAAGCTCCTCGAGCAGCGCCAAGTGCTCAGGACGGCCGGCCCCCGCCGTAATGTCGGTAACGATCTGGAGCATTCGGGCGATACCCAATCGGCAAGGAACACACTTACCGCACGACTCATCTTGGAGGAACCGAAGGAAATACTTCGCTACGTCCACCATGCATGTTCGCTCGTCCATAACGACCATGCCGCCAGAGCCGACCATCGAGCCGGCTTCGGCCAGAACGTCAAAGTCAACGGGCAAGTCAAACTTCTCTACCGGCAGGCAGCCTCCTGAGGGCCCGCCTGTCTGCACGGCCTTTACACCGCTGCCGTCGCTGGCGCCGCCCCCCGATGTCGAAGATAATCGTCCGCAGCGACGTATCCATGGACACCTCGACCAGGCCTGTGTTCTTAACGCGACCGGTCAAGGCGAAAACCTTCGTGCCTTTGCTGGTCTCCGTGCCTTTGGAAGCAAACCACTGGGCGCCCTTGTTTATGATGGAGGGGACGTTGGCCCAGGTTTCGACGTTATTAAGGTTGGAGGGCTTGTCCCACAGGCCTTCGACGACGGTGTGCACGTCCTTGGGCCGGGGCTCGCCTACCTTGCCCTCCAGAGAGGCCATCAAGGCCGTCGACTCGCCGCATACGAAGGCGCCGGCGCCACGAACAATTTCCACATCGAATGAAAATCCAGTACCGAGGATGTTCTGGCCCAGTAACCCACACTCTCGCCCCTGCGCGATCGCCTCCCTGGCGTTATGCACTGCCAAGGGATACTCATTGCGAACGTAGATATACCCCTCCCGCGAACCGATAGCATAGGCGCCAATTAGCATACCCTCGATGACCGTGTGGGGATTGCCCTCCAGTATGCTTCGGTCCATGTATGCTCCGGGGTCGCCTTCGTCGGCATTGCAGATTACGTACTTCACCTTGCCGTCGGCCTGGCGACACTGGCGCCATTTTCGCCCTGTGGGATACCCTCCGCCGCCACGACCACGCAGTCCCGACGCCTCGATCTCGGCGATTACTTGCTCGGGCTCGAACTGGGACAGGAGCTTCGACAGCGCCGAATAGCCCCCTATGGCGATGTAGTCTTCGATGCAGCACGGATCCACGAGCTTGTTCTGCCCCAGGAGTGTCCGGTCCTGTGCGCGGTAGAAAGGGATTTCCGATTCACTCTGGATCCGCCGGCCGGAAACCGGATCGGTGTAGAGCAACCGCTCGACGACTTCATCGCCGACAACGGTGCGGGCGACGATTTCTTCGGTATCATCCGGGCTGACATGGCAGTAAAAGATATTGCCCGGTTCAATCACCATCAGCGGGCCCTGCTCACAGAAGCCGTGGCACCCGGTAAGGCAAAGGTGAACACTGTCACACAGGTCTTTGGCCGCAAGGACGCCTTTCACGGCATCGACCACTGCGAGGCATCCTGACGCCTGGCATCCCGTCCCGCCGCAGATCGTAATCGTCTTGGTGATTCCTGCCCGCTCGGCTGACAGCTCTTCTTGCCACTGTCTCAGTTCGTCAATACTTTTCAGCTTACGCATTGGCAGTTCCCTTTTGGGCCTGCTGGCGCATCGACTGGACGAGCGTTCGAAGTTTGCCTGGGGTCATGTGGTCATGATACTTACCGTCAACCACAGCGATCGGTCCCAGTGCGCAGGCGCCAAGACAGTTAACGCTTTCGACAGTGAACAGTCCGTCATCGGTGGTCTGACCGGGCTTAACATCGAGCTGGCCTTGCAGTTCGTCCATCAGTCTCGGTGCGCCGCGAACGTGGCATGCGGTGCCGGAACACACTGTAATCAAGTGACGGCCACGCGGGCTGAGTGTAAAGGCCTTGTAGAAACTCGCCACGCGATAGACTTCAATCAGCGGGACCCCCAGCGTTGCGGAGACGGCTCGCATCGCATCCTGCGGGATGTGCCCTTCCATCTCTTGAATGTCCTGAAGCGCTTCGATGAGCTGATGAGGCTGGTTTTCCCTCCTTTTCAGGACTCCTTCGAGTGTCACTGCTGCCATTCAATTCTCCTGGAATGCCTACATTGGGTATCAAGAACATATCGCATGCACTTGATAAGGAACTTCGATGGCACAGCAAGAATCGGAATGCGTCAAAAGCAATTCCGCGGTCTTGGGCAGGGGGGCGCCAACGTGCGTTGCCGTTGAGTTGGCGACTATATATTGGTAAACTGCCAGTGTGTGTTTCGTTCCGGCCGGCGCGATCTGTTGTGGGAGAATCAATGAGCGACGAACTTCATCACGAGTGTGGTATCGCGGCGTTGTATTGGCTGGATAAGTCTGCCGGCAAGTCCGGTCTGGCCAGCAAGGCCGTTCAAGACGGTAACGTTACGGCCTTGATGCCCGCCATGTTGCTTGACCTTCAGAATCGCGGGCAGTTGGCGGCGGGACTTAGCAGTTACAACCCTAACCGGGCGCAACTTCTGGATACTTATAAGGACACCGGCGCCGTTACTGAAGCGTTTCGGATGTCTCACCCTGCCAAGCACGAAGCCATACTCGCCGACTACGCCGGGCGGGCGGCTATCGGCCACACCCGCTACGCCACCTGCGGCGCAGACGATGCCCGACATGCCCAGCCGTTCGAACGCCACCACGGGCGGCGGTGGAAATGGTTCAGCTTCGCCTTCAACGGAAACCTGGCCAACTTCACCGAGCTTCGTAACATGTTGCTGTCGAAACGGAACTACCATTTCACGCTGAACACCGATACCGAGATCATCATGCACGCCCTGGCGTACCGGCTTCGCGGGGACAAGATGGCCGACTTGCAAAAGGTGATAAGCTCGTTAAGCCGAAGTTTTGACGGGGCGTACAACATAGCGTTCCTGGATGCCACGGGGCGGATGTTCGTGGCGCGCGATCCGTTGGGATTGCGGCCGCTGTGCTGGGCAGTTGAAGGGCGACTGTTCGCTGCAGCCAGCGAATCGGTGGCGCTGTCGAACCTCGGGTTCACTGACATTCACTCGCTGGAGCCGGGGCAGATGGCAATCATCGAGAAGGGCAAGCTGCGGTTCGAGCGGTTCGCCCCGTCCAAACGGCGGGCGATGTGCTTCTTCGAATGGGTCTATTTCTCCAACGTCGCCAGCGTCCTGGATGATCGTAGCGTCTACGTGGTCCGGGCGCGTTCGGGTAAGTTGTTGGCGAAGTTGGAAGACCAGCCGATGGACGAGAACTGCATCGTCGTTCCTGTGCCGGACACCGCCAAAGCGGCTGCCGACGCGTTCGCCTACCAGATGGGCATCCCCTCGGTGGAGGGGCTCATTCGCAATCGCTACGTCGGCAGGACCTTCATCCAGCCGAACTCCACCCGTCTGCGCAGCGCCAGAGGCAAGTACACTCCTTTGCCCAACGTCCTGAAGAACAAGAGAGTTTTCCTGGTCGAAGACTCGATCGTGCGCTCGACGACCATGGCGGCGCTGACTGGGCAGATCCGGCAGCGCGGCGGGGCCAAAGAAGTTCACGTACGTGTCGCGTGTCCACCGATCGTCGCGCCATGCTTCTACGGAATCGACATGTCCACACTTGGTGAACTATTTGCGCCGGGATTTACCCCTCCCAAATATGACGGACGGCCGAGTACCCGGATGCAGGCCGAAATGGCCAAGAAGCTTGGGGTGGACAGTCTGCGCTATTTGCCTGTGGACGGCCTGTACGATTCCCTGCAGATTAGTAGAGATTCGTTGTGCCTTGGATGTGTAACGGGGAAGTATCCCACCAAGTGGGGCAATAAACTCATGCGATCCGCCAAGCGCAACACCGCCACTGGCCGGGATGGGAGGACCTATGAGTAACAGTCAGGCACAGACCAGCCTACCGTCCGTGTGCAACCGCTACCGCCCGGCGCGTTGAAGGTAACAGACCACCTTCTGGTCGAAGCTATTGGCGTTGAGCTTGACAACGATGCCCTTATCGAGATCGCCAGTGTCGATGATGCGGACGGCGTCGCTCAACTTGGCCGCATCGGGAAGCAGCTCCACCAGCCTGCTGGGGGCCTGCTCAAGAAAATCGCTGTTCAGGAAGTTCCCTTCCTTGGATGGAAACAGGGCCAGGTAGAGTATGTCCATCTCCACCATTTCGCTGAACAGATGCGTACCTAGTGATACGTCGGGAACCAAGCCTTCCCGCATGGCGACGATCTCGCAGAGCACCGACACTGTATTGATTTCCGAAAACTGTATCGGTACGCCAAGTGAGGGGGTGGTTGTTCCCCACCGTCCGGGTCCCAGCAGCATAATGGTTTCGGGCCGATTTGGCTCCTCGATGTGTGTGATCCGCCCGATCAGCCTGGCGACGCTGTGTCTTTCCGACGTGGACAACTGCCCGTACGCTGAGGGGTCCACGTAGATCAGCCGATCAATGTTGACTTCCCTGCTTTGGCCGATAACAGCTCCTCTCGCTTCCAGCACCAAATCCTCTTTCGGTATCCGATCGGGGAAGTCTGGAACGGTTCCCCCACTTCTACATTGGAAAGGCCGGCACTGCAGCAAGTTGATCTTATATCGCTCGCCATCAGGGAAGTTGGCCGCAAATTCCACGTCGACGGGACAGCCATAGGCTGTCTGAAGAACTTTAAGCATCTGACGCATGTCATTGACGAACTGTGTCTCACCCAGCAGCTTCTCGAAGGTCAGCACGTTGGGAAAGACATCTTTCATCCCGGCTGCTTTTGCCCGGCGAACCATCTGGTCATCTGGCGACACAAACGTCTCTATCGGCAGATCCAAGCTCTGTTTGACTACATCGGGGAAGTCCTTGGACAGCAGTTGGTTCGCATGCAGGTCCAACACGTCAACCTTTTTCTGGGTGTACTGCTTGGCTTCGTCGAAGTTGGATTCCGGCCTTCTGGTAGGCTCGTTGAGCGCTATGACCCTTGTGTAGTCGTCATCATGTCGCTCCACTGCTCGCGTGCCCAGTCCGAAGACCAGCCTTAACACGCCCGCGGCCGGATCGATGTTCTTGCTCCAGACGTATGGGTTGAACGACAGGCCGACGCCGGCGATCTGGGGATAGAAAAGTTTGTCATACATCGCGCCGGAGACCCTTTGGACCAGCAGCGCCATCTGTTCATCGCGCCCGAGCATTCCACGCTGGGCTCGGTAGGTCAGGGCCTTTTCGCTCATCGTGCTGGCGTAGACCGTCCGCACCGCTGAGAGAAAATCCTCCAGGCGTTTGTCCCTGGAGCCCTGGTTTGCACAGAAGATACTCTCATATTTGCCCGCAAAGGCATTACCGAAGCTGTCCTCGAGTAGGCTGCTTGAACGGACGATGATGGGCGACTGCCCGAAGTAATCCAGCATGTCGCAGAACTGCTTTATGATGTACTCGGGAAATGCGCCGGTGAGCATTTGCCGATGGACGTCTTCCGCACCGTCGAGGAAAGTCTCGGGGTTCTTTTGCTTCTGTTTCATCCACCAAAACCCGTTCTGGACGAGGTAGGTGTAAAACACGTCCGCGCCTATAAAGAAGCTGTCGTGCGGTTCCAGAACTTCGTCCCATCGCGGATCGGTTTTCCTTAGAATGGCCCGCGCAAGGAGCATTCCCACCGTTTTACCACCGACCGGACCCGTACCGATCATGCGCCGGCGAACCTCAAGAATGTCGCAAAGGGCCAGATATCTGCAGGCAAGATCGAGGATTCGCTCGTCCCTCGCAATTGCCATACGCAAGAGCTGGCGGACAAAGGCGTCCACGTCCTTCCCCGCATCTTCGCCGTCATCCAGGGCAGCCTGCAGCTCTTCCGCCCTGGCAAAAGTGCCGCCCCAGTATCCCAGACGATAGCTGGCGCTATCCAGCCGACTCCAGGGGACAGCGGCGAGAATCTCCGTAATGGTGATGCTCTGGGTGACGGGTAGGAATTCCTGCCCTTCCCAGGCATGGAGCATGTACATCGTGGCCGAATGGCGGTGCTGGACCTTGAGAGGATGCACGTAGAGCTTGCCTTTGTGACGATAGACGTCCACCAGGATCTGGGTGGTCTTCGTGATAGGGGTCGTGGCGTGGAACGAGTGGCGGTTTCTGAGCACCGCGAAATAGGCGACGGCGCCATGCTCGGACAGATATGGACAGGTCAGCATGAAGAAGTTTCCGAGCATCCGATCGCTGTTCCAGTCCACAACCAGATGGGAAAGGCAGTCGAACAGGTAGTACCCCTTCCCCCCGACGTCCTCTATCACCCGGTGTATCTCACCGATAAACTGCTCGAATCCCGCCTCCGGGAGGAGATGGTGAATCTCAACGCCGCTGACGTCGCCCATCAACGGCCCGTGCTGAGCAAAACGGAAGTATACAACCTTCTGGCCGCGACGCAGCGCATCTCGCCAACAAGCGTCGACGAAAGGTGCGTAATCTTCGACCGAATCGACCTGCCAGACGACATTGTCACCGGGCATCAGCCCGTTCAGTACGCCATCAAGACCGATAAGGCCGGTGCTAAACTGTGCATCGGACTGTTTCATTGAACGCCCTTCGCAATCCCGCCCGCCGCCAGGTCAATCCATGTTCCCATTCTCCTGGCGACCAGGCAAACCCATGCGATTCGCAATATCTTATGTCAGTTCGGCGCGGAATATCGTTGGGCTATGGGCATCCGTCGGCCGGTGCCGAATGCGCGGGCGGTTACCTTCAGCACCGGGGCCGCCTGCCTGCGCTTGAATTCGGCAGCGTCGACCATCTGCACAACGCGCCTAACTGTCGGTGCGTCAAGTCCGGCGGCGACGATCTGTTCGGGGGCCTCGTCGGCCTCCAGATAGTGACGGAGAATCTCATCGAGCAAATCGTAGGAAGGCAGCTTGTCCTGATCGAGCTGGTTGGGCTTCAGTTCGGCGCTGGGGGCCTTGGTGATGATGCTTGCAGGGATGCGTTGACCCCCGGCGTCGGCGTTGAGGCGTTCCGCAAGCTTGTAGACGTCGGTCTTCAGCACGTCGCCGATCAGCGACAGCCCCCCGCACATGTCGCCGTACAGTGTGCAATATCCAGTGGCAAGCTCCGACTTGTTTCCCGTCGCCAGCGGGAGGTGCCCAAGAGCGTTACTGACGGCCATGATGAGATTCCCGCGGATGCGCGCCTGAATGTTCTCGCCTGCCAACTCGCCTTGTCCGCCGCTGAGCGTCTTGGTCAGGGCCTGCTCGAAGCTGAGGTGCATAGGCTCGATGGGCATGACCTGGTAGTTGATCCCGAGGTTCTTAGCCAGCATCTCGGCGTCGGTGAGGGAGTGATCCGAGCTGTAGCGGCTTGGCATGGCCAGTGCCAGGACATTCTCCGCCCCGAGCGCATCGGCCGCCAGCGTGGCGACCACGGCAGAGTCGATTCCGCCGGAAAGCCCCAGCACCACACTGGTGAACCCGCACTTTTGGACGTAATCCCGCAGGCCGAGTTTCAGTGCACCCACTAACCGCCCGAGCCGATCGTCCAGTTCCTCCAGGCGTCCGGCCGGGCCGGGGATATCCACCAACAGCAGATCTTCTTCAAAGCTGGCGGCCCGAGCGATAATCTCGCCGCTTGGGCAGACGACACAACTGGCGCCGTCAAAGACAAGCTCGTCGTTACCGCCGACTTGGTTTACGTATACGATCGTGGCGCCACTTCGGGTGGCTTGACGCGCCAAGAGCTCTTCCCGCTGGGCGGCCTTGCCGGTCTGGAAGGGCGATGCGGCCATGTTGATGACGATCTGGGCGCCCTGCTCGCACAGCATTGCGATGGGGTCCGTCCCATAGAGTTCCCGTCCCAGTGCGATGGCGTCCCAAATATCCTCGCAGATGCTGATCCCGACCTTGCAACCCGCTATTTCAATGCAATTCGGCTTCTGTCCGCCCTGAAAGTAACGCGTCTCGTCAAAGACGTCGTACGTGGGCAGGAGCGACTTGACGTGGACGTGCTTCACCTCGCCTTCGGCGAGCAGGGCCGCGGCGTTCTGGAGCGGCCGCCCCGTGCCATCGGGTGTCGGACGCACAAAGCCCACGAGCGCCGCAATATCGCTGCACTGTTTGGCGAGCGACTCGACGGCGGCGACGCTGTCAGCCACGAAGTGGCGTTTGCGCAGAAGGTCTCGCGGCGGGTAACCAAGCACCGACAGTTCCCCGAAGACGACCAAGTCGGCCCCGGCGTCAGCGGCGCGCCCGATACAATCCGATATCCGTTTCGTATTACCGGAAATGTCGCCGACTATCGGATTCAATTGTCCCAAAGCGATCTTCATATTGATCTACTTGCCGCCCATGTCGCACAATCACCGAATCGTTGGTGCGACTCTTACCGGGACGTTCCGCTTCCGGAGGTATTCTTTCACCTCGCCGATAGTGTAAGTTCCATAGTGGAAGATAGACGCCACTATTGCCGCGTCCGCCTTTCCTTCCGTCAGCACGCGATAGATGTCTTGGGGCCCGCCCGCACCACCGGAGGCGATCACGGGAATCGAAACCGCCCCGCTGACCGCCACAGTCAATTCTATATCATACCCGACCTTGTGTCCGTCGGCGTCGATGGAGGTCAGGAGAATCTCGCCCGCGCCGAGGCCTTCGACCCGCTGTGCCCATTGAACGGCATCGATACCTGTCGCCGTTCGACCGGCGTCTACGTGCACCTCCCACGTCTGGCCGGTGCGCTGGGCGTCGATCGCCACGACGATGGCCTGATTCCCAAACGCCTCGGACGCTTCCTGAATGAGCCCAGGGCTGCGGACGGCCGCGGTGTTGATCGATATCTTCTCCGCCCCGGCTCTCAGCAGGGCCTGGACGTCGTCCACACAGTCAATCCCCCCACCGATTGTATAGGGGATGAACACCTCCCTCCCGACGCGAGCAGCCAGCCGGCGAGTGGTTTTGCGGGCCTCTATGGTGGCTGTGATGTCGAGAAAGACCAACTCGTCAGCTCCGGCCTGACTATAGGCCTTACCGCATTCGACGGGGTCGCCCGCATCGCGGAGATCCACGAACGACCGTCCCTTAACGACCCGGCCGTCCTTGACGTCCAGGCACGGAATAATCCTTTTGGCCAGCATTTACGTTTTCACCTTCAATCGCCTTTACACATTCGGCAGAAGTTGCTCAGCATCTTGATCCCCGCCGGGCCGGACTTCTCCGGATGAAACTGCACCGCAAAGACGTTTTCCTGCTGCACCGCTGAGGCGTAGCTGCCATCGTAGTCCGTCGTGCCGACCACGATATTCGGGTCCGCCGGTGCGACGTAGTAGGAATGCGCGAAATAGAACCACTCAGGATCCCTTATGCCCTCAAACAACATGCATGGGGCTTCCTGTCGCACTTCGTTCCAGCCCAGGTGAGGGACCTTCAGGCCCGTCGCGAAGCGCCGGACCTGCCCCGCCAGGACACCCAACCCCTCATGCCGGCCGTGCTCCTGACTTTCAGAAAACAGCAACTGCAACCCCAGGCAGATACCCAGGAAAGGCTTTCGGGTTTCAACGATGTTGTGAACTGCTCCAATCAGATCCAACCTGCGGAGATTCTCCATTGCCCGCGAAAAAGCCCCAACACCGGGCAGGACAATCCCATCAGCGGCCATGAGCTCCGTGCCCTTGGAAGTTACGACGGACTCTTCGTTCAGATGGTCCAGGGCGTACTTGACGCTTTCGATATTCCCAAGCCCGTAATCGATAATGGCGATCATTCTAAGAGCCTCTAACAGAATGAGACGTAGCCGCGACGTAGTGTATTTTGTCGCGGGCCAAGGCGGGAGGGTGACGACGGCCCTTGGCGGGCCGCCGAGCCCGACCAACACAGGCATGCGGCAAAAGACGCACGTCCCTTCGGGTTGCGACGCCAATGAGCGTCTACGGCGTGCAAACTGCTCAGCATACCACTAAGGTATTCCATCGTCGTTGACCCTTGTATCCATCTCATTGGCGTCACAACGCGGCTCGCGCCTCATTGGTGTTAGGGGCTCTAAGTCCATCCGACACAAAGCGCCAGGCGGTTGGTTCTCCACCAGCGCCGCAAGTACTTGCTTACCTGCTTACTCCCACTCAATCGTACCGGGGGGCTTGGACGAAATGTCATACACCACCCGATTTACGCCTGGGACCTCGTTGATAATCCGGGTCGAGAGTCGTTCCAACACATCGTGCGGCAGGCGGCTCCAGTCGGCAGTCATCCCGTCCAGGCTGGTCACCACCCGCAGGGCTACGACGTTGGCGTAGGTCCGTTCATCTCCCATTACCCCGACGGTTTTGACCGGTAGCAGCACCGCAAAGGACTGCCAGATATCCCTGTAGTCGGGCAGGCGTTCCATTTCCTCCTGCACGACGGTGTCTGCTTGGCGCAGTATCTTCAGGGATTCCTCCGTAACCTCGCCAATGATGCGCACCGCCAACCCCGGTCCCGGGAAAGGCTGACGATGCACCAGCTGCTCGGGCAAGCCCAATTCGATCCCGAGTTGGCGCACTTCGTCCTTGAACAGAGACTTCAATGGCTCGATCAATTCAAATCCAAGCTCTTCTGGAAGCCCTCCGACATTGTGATGGCTTTTGATCGTCACCGAAGGCCCACCGTGCACGGAGCAGCTCTCAATTACGTCCGGGTACAGCGTGCCCTGGGCCAGAAAGCGGACGTTGCCAATTTCCTTGGCTTCCTTCTGGAAGACGTCGATGAAGGTCTTGCCGATGGCTTTTCGTTTTTCCTCTGGGTCGGTAATGCCTTTCAAGACATCGAGGAAGGTTGTCCTCGCATCCACGAACCGCAAGTTCAGTGGGTATTGCTCCTGGAAGGCGCGGCGAATCCACTTGACCTCACCTGCTCGCAGAACACCATTGTCGACGAACACCGCCACCACGCGGTCGCCGATAGCTTTCGTCAGCAGAGCAGCAGTAACGGAAGAATCCACGCCGCCTGACAACCCGCAGATCACTCGCTCATCGCCGACCTGAGCCTTGATTTGCGATACTGAATCCTCGATGAAGTTTGCCATTGCCCACCCGCCGCTGCAGCCGGCAACGCGGAACAGAAAGTTATGTAAGATTTCCTTCCCTCTGGGAGTGTGGGCTACCTCGGGGTGAAACTGGACCCCGTAGATCCTCTTTTTTTCGTTGGCCATGGCGACCACGCGGCAGTCAACGGTATGTGCAATGGCCTTAAAGCCCTGCGGAACTTTCCCGATCCAATCGCCGTGACTCATCCAGACGTCCAATGGTCCATCCAGGCCGGCAAAAATGTCAGTGGGGCAGTCAATTTCCAATACCGCCGGTCCATACTCCGGATTATCTTGCCGTTTGATTTTACCGCCCAGAAGGTGGGCCAAAAGCTGCATTCCGTAGCAGATACCCAAGACAGGCACCGCCAATTCCAGAATCCCCCTGTCAATCGTCGGAGAGCCTTCCTCACACACCGAGGCCGGGCCGCCGGAAAGGACCAGCGCTTTGGGATTCCGCTTCGTGACCTCGTCAGCGCCAATCCTGTATGGAGCGATCTGGCAGTACACGCCCAACTCTCGGATACGACGGGCGATGAGCTGGGTGTACTGCGAGCCGAAGTCAAGAACTAGAACTTCTGGTTGCAGAGACATTTCTTAACACACCTTCTGCTTAACAGTCGCCTTGTCCGGGTTAAGCTTTCCCATATGAGGGGTAGCATCCCTGAACGAAGCGAACATTATATGAGCACGAGAATACTGACGCAATGAACAGGGCTCTTAATGCAGCGGGAAGGCTCCGCCAAGAGCGTATCGAGACAAGAAGCCGTGGGTTTTCGGGGTAGCCTTTGGTAGAGTCAAAAAAGGATACACGGCTTTCGGCGGGGGCGGGGGCCGCTGCGACAGGTTATTGAGGAAGAACCAATGGCGCGGGCAAAGGTTTGCAAGTTGGCTCTTGAAGACGGTTTCGTTCTAATCGGTACTTGCTTTGGATCTGAGGGCACGACCGAAGGCGAGGTGGTTTTTAATACCGCAATGACCGGCTATCAGGAGGTGTTGACAGACCCATCCTACGCCGGGCAGATCGTTACAATGACTTATCCTCTGATCGGCAACTATGGGGTTAACAGCGAGGATATAGAATCGCATAACCGCAAGGTCCAGGTTCGCGGTTTCATCATCAAGGAGCTGTCGCCGGTTGTGAGCAACTTCCGCTCGCAGCACTCCCTGGATGAGTATCTCACCTCGGCCGGAATCATGGGTATCACCGGGGTTGATACCCGAGCGCTAACGCGGCATATCCGCCTGGCCGGGGCGATGAACGGCGTGATGAGCACCGAGATCGACGACGAGGCCGAATTAGTGAGGCGGGCGGCGGCACTGCCGCAGATGACTGGACAGGATCTGGTTAAGGCTGTCACCCCTGCTGAGGCGTACGACTGGTCGGAAGGGCCTGTCTCAAGATTTGCCCGCACCCACCGCGACCGCGATCAGAGAATCTACAGCGTCGTCGCCATCGACTGCGGGGCAAAGATGAACATCCTTCGCAATCTCGTCGAGCGTTGCTGCGACGTGACGGTTGTGCCTGCGGGGACTGGGGCCGACGAAATCCTCGCTCGCAAACCCGATGGTGTGTTCGTGTCCAACGGTCCCGGCGACCCCGCTGCGGTGACGTATACCATCGAAACGCTAAAGGACCTCGTCGGCGAGGTCCCGATCTTCGGGATATGCTTGGGCCATCAACTGCTCGCCTTGGCACTGGGAGCGAGAACCTACAAGTTGAAGTTTGGCCATCGCGGCGCCAATCATCCTGTGCGGAACGAGGCGACCGGTAAGGTGGAGATCACCTCCCAGAACCACGGTTTCGCAGCCGACGCCGAGTCTCTGCTCGCCACCGGCGCGGCGATCACGCATGTCAATCTCAACGACCGAACCGTAGAGGGATTCACGCAGACTGACAAGGCCCTCTTCAGTGTACAGTATCACCCGGAAGCATCGCCGGGGCCGCACGATGCAACGTATCTGTTCGATTGTTTCCGTGACATGATGGAAACCGGCGCCGCCCCCACGGCCGAACAGATGCACGCTGCCCAGGAAGCCCTTGCCCACCCCAGGAACACTTCAGGTTAGTCATTCATCGCCAAATAATCCTGCAGTGGGCGGACGGTCCAGCTATCGGCGGCGCCTTTGTCCGCGGTCCCGGCGGCACGCAGGGCTGCGATAGCGTCGGCGGCGGCACGGGCTGCCGTCATGGTGGTAATCAATGGAGTCCTGTGCAATATCGCCATCGCCCTGATTTTGCCCTCATCGGTCGTTGGGCCTCGGCGGGTCGGGGTGTTGATCAGCAGGTCCACCTCGCCGTTGACGATCAGGTCGGCGATGTTAGGCCGGCCCTCCTTGAGTTTCTGAAGCAAGCTAACTGGGACACCCGCTTTTTCCAGGACGTTGCACGTTCCGCTGGTCGCCAACAGATCGAACCCCATCGCCGCCAGTCGCTGGGCGAGGGAGACGACGGCGGGTTTGTCGGCGTCGCAGACCGACAGGAAGATTACCCCCGCAGTCGGGAGGGCCATACCGGCGGCCATCTGCGACTTGGCAAAGGCCAGCGGGAAAGACATGTCCATTCCCATCACCTCGCCCGTACTTCGCATCTCAGGCCCGAGTATCACGTCCACACCGGGGAACTTGCTGAACGGAAAGACGCTTTCCTTGACGGAGGTGTGTGCGGGGCGGGGCGGAGCGGTTACGCCGAGCTGCTGAAGCGACATACCGGTCATTACCTTGGCGGCGAGCCCCGCCCAGGGGACCCCCGTTGCCTTGGAGACGAACGGAACCGTCCGCGAGGCACGGGGATTGACCTCAAGGATGTAGACTTGCGAGTCCTTGACGGCGAACTGGATGTTCATCAGGCCTCGCACGCCCAGCCGTTCGGCTAGGAGTTTTGCCTGGCGTTCGATCTCCCCGACGACGCTCGGCGTCAGCGAATACGGGGGCAGCGCGCAGGCCGAATCGCCGCTGTGAATACCCGCCTCCTCGATGTGCTCCATCACGCCGCAGATGATCGCGCGGGGGTTGGCGTCCACCTTGCCTTCGGGGCCCGGGCCGAAATCGGCAATGCAGTCAACGTCCACCTCGATCGCCCCGGAAAGGAACTTATCGACCAGGATCGGGTGGTTCCGGCCGACCGTGGAGGCGTCGACGGCCTTTGTCATGTACACGTCGAGCTGCTCCTGGTCGGAGACGATTTCCATCGCCCTTCCACCAAGGACGTAGCTGGGGCGGACCAGGACGGGATACCCGATGCGTTCGGCAACCTCGCGGGCCTGTTGGACCGTAAAGGTCGTGCCGGACAGCGGGCTGACCAAGCCAAGCTCATCCAACACGCCCGAGAATCGTTCGCGATCCTCGGCGAGGTCAATGGACTCCGGCGAAGTTCCGATAATCGGCACGCCGGCCGCCTCCAGCCCGCGGGCCAGGTTCAGCGGCGTCTGTCCGCCGAAGTGCACCATCACTCCGTGCAGCAAGCCGCCAGATTCGCCAAGCGGCCGGCCGTTAAGTCTCTCGCAGATGTTCAGGACGTCCTCGAGCGTCAGGGGTTCGAAGAACAACATGTCGGACGTGTCGTAATCGGTCGAAACGGTCTCGGGGTTGGAGTTGACCATCACCGCCTCGTATCCAAGCTCCTTGGCGGCGAAGGCGGCGTGGACGCAGCAGTAATCGAACTCTATGCCCTGCCCGATCCGGTTCGGCCCGCCCCCGAGAATGACGACCTTTTTCTTGTCCGAGATCCGCACCTCGTCCTCGACGAACGAGGCGGAGGTTGTTGTCCGGCGTTTCGCTTCCCGCCCCAAGTCGAGGCGCTTTATCGGAGTTTCATACGTCGAGTAGTAGTAAGGCGTGTAGGCCTCGAACTCCGCAGCACAGGTATCGACGAGCTTGTAGACGGGCGTGATTCCGAGCTTATTGCGATGGGCGCGGACCTTTTCGGGCGTGATGTTCCAGATTGTCGCCAGTTGAATGTCGGAGTATCCCCACTGCTTCGCCTGGCGCAACAGCGGCTCGGGGGCTTTTTTCAATGACCCGGCCTCATGCAGTTCGGCCTCGAAGTCCACTAACTGTTTGATCTGCGTGAGGAACCAGCGATCGATCTTCGTCAGTTCGCATACTTCATCGACGGACCGGCCCATCTTGAAGGCGTAACGCACGTAGTACAACCGGCCCTGTGAGGGAACGGACAGTTTTCGATGCAGCCTGCTTTCGGGGATCGGATAATCGGTGTCCTCACCGGATACGTCATCGACTCCGCTGGTCGGTTCACCGCGAACGGACTTGAGCCATTTGTCGTTGCCGTCCAGCCCCAGGCCGTATCGCTTGACCTCCATCGAGCGGATGCCCTTCTGGAGCGACTCTTTAAACGTTCGGCCGATACTCATGGCTTCCCCGACGCTCTTCATCTGCGTCGTCAGTGTCTCGTCGGCATCGGGGAATTTTTCGAACGTCCATCGCGGGATCTTCACCACGCAGTAGTCGATGGTTGGTTCGAAGCAGGCGGTGGTTTCTCGCGTAATGTCGTTCGGTATCTCGTCGAGCATATAGCCCACCGCCAGCTTGGCTGCGATCTTGGCGATGGGGAACCCGGTCGCCTTGGACGCAAGCGCTGAGCTTCGCGATACGCGCGGGTTCATCTCCACGACAATCATTCGCCCCGTTTCGGGATTCACCGCGAACTGGATGTTGCTTCCTCCGGTCTCGACACCGATGGCGCGGATGATGGCGAGCGAGGCGTCGCGCATGAGCTGGTATTCTTTATCGGTCAGCGTCTGGGCCGGGGCGACGGTGATGGAATCCCCCGTGTGGACCCCCATCGGGTCGAAGTTCTCGATGGAGCAGACAATCACGACGTTGTCGGCCTTGTCGCGCATCACCTCCAGTTCGTACTCTTTCCACCCGAGGACAGACTCCTCGATGAGAATCTCGCTGACAGGCGAGTATTCCAGCCCGCGTGCGGTAATTTCTTCGAACTCCTCGATGTTGAACACGAACCCACCGCCGGTCCCACCAAGCGTATACGCCGGGCGAATGCAGCATGGCAGGCGAACGTCTGTTAGTATCGCCCGCGCTTCATCCATGTTGTGTGCGATCCCGCTGCGCGGTACGTCCAGGCCGATCGACAGGCAGATATCCTTGAATTCCGCGCGGTCTTCGGCGCGGTGGATCGCCTCTCGTGTCGCCCCGATCATCTCAACGGCGAATTTTTCGAGGATACCGGAATCGGCCACAGCGACGGCTGTGTTCAGGCCAGTCTGACCGCCCAGCGTGGGAAGCAGTGCGTCGATCGGGTGGGGGCCCGCTGCCTCGGCCTCGATGATCTTCGCGACGGCCTCGGGAGTGATCGGCTCGATGTAGGTGCGGTCTGCAAACTGCGGGTCCGTCATGATCGTGGCCGGGTTGGAGTTGATCAGGACGATGCGATATCCCTCCTCACGAAGGGCCTTGCACGCCTGCGTTCCGGAGTAGTCGAACTCACAGCCCTGGCCTATGACGATTGGGCCGGATCCAATGATTAATATTGTGTGAATGTCACCCCTGCGTGGCATGTTTCTCCAGGGCGGCTTTAACCAAACCGACGAACATCGGCTGGGGATTCAGCGGCCGGCTTGTCAGCTCGGGATGAAACTGTGCGGCAATGAAAAACGGATGAATGTCCCGGGGCAGCTCCAGGATCTGCATGATCGGGTGCACCGGATGCTTCCCGGAGAAGACCAACCCCGCCCCATCGAGCGTGTCGACGTACCTCGGATCCACCTCGAAACGGTGGCGGAATCGTTGGCGAATTTTCTCAGCCCCGCCGAACAGCTCAGAGGCGAGCGTATCAGGTTTGATTTCGACGTCTTGCCCGCCCAGGCGCATGTTCCCGCCAAGGCCCTCAATTTTCTTTTGCTCCGGCAGGATGCTGATGACCGGTGTTTCACAGTCCGGATTGATCTCCTCACTGTCCGCGTCGTTGAGGTGGCAGACGTTCCGGGCGTATTCGATGACCGCCATCTGGAAGCCCAGGCAGATACCCAGATATGGTAGTTGGTTCCGGCGAGCGTAACGGATGCACTCGATCTTGCCACTTGTGCCGCGAACGCCGAACCCGCCGGGAACTATAATTCCATCCGTGTCGGCCAGGGCGGCACCGACGTTATCGGCGGTGATTTGCGTGGTGTCGATCCACTTGACCTTGACGTTCGCGTTGTTGGCCACGCCGGCATGCTCCAGGGCCTTCAGTATGCTGGCGTAACTGTCGCGCAACGACGTGTACTTTCCGGTGATCCCTATGGTGCTGCGATGTTTGTGATTCCCGATCTTCGAGGCGAATCGTTCCCACTCGGCCGCGGCGCGGGCATCGGTGGCGGAGTTGACTCGGGCGCCAAGATTCAACAACTGGACGACCTCGTTGTCCAGACCGGCCTCTCGCATCTGCTGGGGCAGGAGGTATATGCTCGCCAGATCGTGCATGGAAAAGACGCGCTGCATTGGAACGTTAGTATAGACGGAAATCTTCTGTCGGACCTTCTCGGCGACCGGGCGTTCGCAACGGCAGGCGATGAGGTGCGGGTGGATTCCAAATTCCATCAGCCTCTTGATACCGAGCTGGGCGGCCTTAGACTTCTGCTCGCCCAGGGCCGGGGGGCTCAAAATGTACGTCAACGCCACAAATATCACCGAACCGTCGCCTTCCTCGTAGCTCAGCTCTCGCAACGCCTCGATGTAGAAGGCGTTCTCGATGTCCCCGACCGTCCCACCGACTTCGATAAAGACAACGTCCGCGGACGACTGCACCGCCAGGTCGCGAAGGCGCAACTTTACTTCACCCGTGACGTGCGGGATCATCTGAACGTCGCGCCCAAGGTATTCACCGGCACGCTCCTTCGAGAGGACCGACGAGAAAATCTGCCCGCTCGTGGTGAAATTGGCGTGCGTCAGGTCCTGATCGAGCATCCGCTCGTACGTGCCCAGATCCATGTCGGTTTCCGTTCCGTCATCGAGGACAAAAACCTCGCCGTGCCGGAAAGGATTCAGCGTTCCCGAATCAATATTGAGGTACCCTTCCAGCTTGATCGGGGAAACACGCAGGCCCTTATCTTTGAACAACTTAGCCAGCGACGAAGAGAATATCCCTTTGCCCAGCCCGCTCATGACCGTCCCGAAGATGGCGACGTATTTGGTGGATCCCAGGGCGTATCCGTCGGGAAGAGGGGTGTAGAACTCCGTTTCGTCGGTCTGGTCCTTTACGGATCGCAGCAAGTCCATGACTTTGCTCATGGAACTGAACTGTACTGTCTTGCAGGCTGCGAAGCAAGCCCTTTGGGCAAGTGTGGCCCCGCCCCCCAAGGCGACCAAGACGGCTCCGGTCCCAAAGGTTCTAACGGCGAAACAGCCGCGTGCTGAGGTAAGGCGCTCTACGACAGACGGACTGCCGCAAGTGACTGTCAGTGCTCTGCCACATACGCACTGTTGTTCTAGCTGTCGTAGTAAAGGGCGAACTCGTACGGATGCGGCCGCAGGGATAGCGGCTCGAGTTCCTCTTCTCGTTTCCACTTGATCCAAGCGTTGATAAGGTCCTCGGCGAACACGCCGCCCGCCAGCAAGAACTTGTGATCGGCTTCGAGCGCGTCAATTGACGCACCAAGAGACCCGGGCACCTTCGGAACGGCGGCCAGCTCCTCGCGGCTTAGTTCGTAGATGTTTTTGTCCAGCGGCTCGCCCGGATCGGTCTTGTTTTGGATTCCGTCGATCATCGCCATCAGCATCGCCGGCCACGCCAGGTAACCGTTGGCCGTGGGATCTGGACAGCGAAATTCGATCCGCTTGGCTTTGGGGTTCTTAGAGTACATCGGGATGCGCACAGCCGCCGATCGGTTTCCCGCGGACATCACCAAGTTTACCGGTGCCTCGAAGCCGGGAACGAGCCTTCGGTAGCTGCTGGTCGTCGGCGCAGCGAACGCCAGAACCGCCGGCGCGTGCGCCAAGAGCCCGCCAACCGCATTCAGAGCTAGCTGCGAAAGACCAGCGTAACCGTCGTCGGCAAACAGAGGCGTCCCATCTTTCCACAGCGACAGGTGCGTATGCATCCCGCTGCCGTTATCTTCGAAGATAGGCTTCGGCATGAACGTCACCGTCTTCCCGTGCCGCTTGGCGACGTTCTTGATAATGTACTTGTACCACATGAAATGATCGCACATCTTTGTCAGTTCTTCGCGCCTCATGTCGATTTCGCTCTGTCCCGCGGTTGCCACTTCGTGGTGATGAGCCTCGACCACGATGCCCAGCTTCATCATCTCGTAGACCATCTCACCGCGAAGGTCATGGTATGTATCCGTCGGGCTGACCGGAAAGTAGCCGCCTTTGAAGGAAGGTTTGTATCCCAAGTTGGGCTCTTCAAACCGGGCCGTGTTCCATGCGCCTTCGACCGAATCTATACGGTACATCCCAGTGTGCTGGTTTTGCTCGTACATCACTTCGTCAAAGATGAAGAACTCCGGTTCCGGGCCGACGTAGCACGTATCCGCGATGCCGGTTTGCGTCAGGTAGTGGCCAGCTCTTCTGGCCACGTGCCGCGGACACTTTTGATAGTCCTCTCGCGTTTCCGGATTAACAATGTTCGCCAGAAGACTCACCGTCGGTTTCTCAAAGAACGCGTCAATGACAGCAGTTTTCGGATCGCACACCGCCATCATGTCCGACTTATGGATTTCCTGCCAGCCGCGGATGCTGGACCCGTCAAACCCGAGTCCTTCATCGAAGATATTCTCGTCGAGCGACTCGATCGGATGAGAACAATGCTGCCACGTCCCAAGCATGTCCACGAACTTCATGTCCACCATCAAGGCGTCGTGCTTGTCGGCAAAGGCAAGCAACTCTTTGAAGCAGCCTTTTGAGTCCATCTCGTCACTCCTCTTCGAAAAGCGGCCGTTTGGCTCCGCGCCGGTTCGGATTCGCATATGGACCTGCCAGTAGCACGATAAGGATCCTTCCGCCACTGGTGCCCAACCAAGACGTACATGATGCTGACAATGCGTCAGTTTTTCCAGACTATCTTTACGAAAAAACGGATTCAGGCATACGCTGCGGCGGGGAGTCGAGGAATCTCTTTGTGGACCTGCAACAAAGCCCACGGCCAGCTGGCCGTGGGCATTTTTTTGCACATCTGTTCGGCGCCGGGTGCCGTGGTTTGTGCAGCGAAGCGAAGGTGTAGGGCGGGCAGGCGTGCCCGCGCATGTGGGGGTAGTTGATCGGTGCCGTGGTTTGCGCAGCGTAGCGAAGCAACCACGCGAAGGCTAAGAATGAGTCGCCCCATCCCCACTTGATCGATTAGAGCCCCCCAGGCCGCGACGCGGCCGTCAAACGCACCCAGGGATAAGAAAAGGGGGCCGGGACGCTGAGAAGCTCGCCGCATTTTGGACAGTTGAAGTCGATCATTTCTTGGACCGTCCGGCGTCCAATTGGTCCAGCAACTTCTGGACCTCCTCGACCCTGTGGGGCAGGGGGATCTGCTTATAGAGATCGCGGGCCTTGATCCAATAATCACGCGCCCTCGCTAGGTCGTCCCGGATTTCGTAGAGAGCCCCGAGGTTGCTGTAAGCGACGGCCATGCCTTCCTTGCGGCCGAGGGCTTGCTCGATCGCCAGGGCCTTGCGGTACATCCGCTCGGCCTCATCCAGCTTGCCGCGGTCAGCGTAGAGAAGCCCGAGGTTGCCGTAATCGCTGGCCATGCCCTGCTTGCGACCAAGGGCCTCATTGATCTGGAGGGCCTTGCGGTACATCCGCTCGGCCTCATCCAGGTTGCCGCGCGTAGCGGAGAGATTACCGAGGTTGCCGTACTGGTTGGCCATGCCTTCCTTGCGGCCAAGGGCCTCCTCGATCGCCAGAGACTTGCGGTACATCCGCTCGGCCTTATCCAGCTCGCGGCGGTCAGCGTAGAGAAGCCCGATGTTGCCGTAAGCGACGGCCATGCCTTCCTTGCGGCCAATCGCTTCTTCGATCGCCAGAGACTTGCGGTGCATCCGCTCGGCCTCATCCAGCGCACCGCGGATATAGTAGAGAATCCCGAGGTTGCCATAGGCGTTCGCCCGCCATGTTCGATTATTCCGGGCCGTCGCAAGGTCAAGGGCGCGTTGATAAGACTGCTGCGCTTTGTCAATATCTCCGCGGAGCCGATGGATGTGGCCTTTACGAGTCAGTGCCCACAAGTCGTCGGGGCTGACCTGGAGGATTTGGTTGAGCGCCTCCTTGGCAACGGCAATGTCACCCCGCAGGAATGCGAGGGCAGAGATCTCACGATTGATCTCGATGCAGTCCCTTCCTGCCTTGGCCTGAATCTTCTGGCGCTGGTGAAGGAGGAACTCAAGCAGAAGGGCCGTGTCGCCGGTCTTGCGGATTTCTTCAGTTGCCAGCCGGGCCTTCTTATCTTTTTTTTGGGTGGCGGCGTTTTCGGCGCGTGCGATGGCTGCTTGCCTGAGATGTTCGTTTTCCCAGCGGAGTCCCTCGGCCCGGCTGTGGTCTGCCGTTTTGATTACGGCGCTTGTTTTGGCGAGTGCGATGGGCCAACCTAAGACAGTAACAATCACAAGCAGTATTACGCCCCCAAGACCACTCCAGGCCCTGTGCTTGGGGCTCCAACAGCGAGTTGCTGAGCAGATTCCCATCATTCACCTCTTGGGTAGGCGAGCTATCGAGGTCTCGCCGCATTTTGGGCAGTTGAAGTCGATCATGTTCTCATTCTTTGGCGTCCAATTCGGCCAGCCACTTCTGGACCATCTCGGCTGCGCTGCTGGCCCCGGGGATCTGCTTATAGAGATCGCGGGCGTTGATCCAATACTTGCGGGCCGTCGCCAGGTCGTCGCGCATAGCGTAGAAAATCCCGAGGTTGCCGTAATCGGAGGCCACGCCTCCCTTGCGACCAAGGGCTTCCTCGAGTGCGAGCGATTTGCGGGACATCCGCTCGGCCTCATCCAGTTCGCGGCGGAACATATGGACACCGCTGAGGCCGTCATAGGCGTGGGCCTGCGCCCCTCGGTCATTCTGTGCCGTGGCAAGGTCAAGGGCGCGTTGATGAGACTGCCGTGCTTTCTCAAGATCTCCGTGTCCCCGATGAATCAGCCCTTTACGATTCAAGGCGTCGAGGTTGTCGGGGGCGACCTTGAGAATCTGGTTGACCGCCTCCTCGGCAGTGGCAATCTCATCCCGCATGAACGCTATGACAGAGATCTCGCGATTGATCTCGAGGCAATCCCTTTTAGCCTGGGCATCAATGGCCCGACGCCGCTCAAGGAGAAACTCAAGCAGAAGGGTGGTGTTCCCGGTCTTGCGGATTTGCTCCATGGCATGCGCCGCGGTCTCGTCTTTTTCATCGCGGGCGGCGCTTTCGGCGCGTGCAATGGCGACCTCCTGGAGACGTTCGTTTTCTTCGCGGAGTTGAAGGTTTTCCAAGCGGAGTTGTTCAGCGAGTCTGCCTTGCTCCAATGCTTCTTTGAACAAAGCATTTGCATCGAGCGTAACGCCGGGCTGGTTCATTGTTGTTATAGAACCGCCGCCAGTATCAACGGAGGTCTGTTGAACCTTGGCTTGATCGCTTGCCTGGGCAGCTAAGTTGCCCTTGCCGATCACAACACTGCTCACCGAACCAACGATCGCCTTGAGAAACTTCACAATGGCTACCATGATTCCCATCATTCACCTCGAAGCTCGCCGCATTTTGGGCAGTTGAAGTCGATCATTTCTCGGACCGTCTGGCGTCCGATTCCTCCAGCCAAGCGATAATATCGCTTACGAGCTTCACCAGTTCTGGAAATATGAGAAGGTTAGCGTGCACGGTTGCCTCGGAGATGGCTTCCAAGCTCACCGGGTGCCCGGCGTCGTTCCTTACGGTCCTGATCTGATGTATGAATGCTGGCCAGTAGGATTCGACTGCTTCGCGCAGAGGCTTTGACATGGCGGCCTTGTACTTGTCCAACTCTTTCGCGATACCATCTAAGAGGACTTTTGCCTTCCAGTTGGAGAGCTTCTTTGAAGGCTTCTCATCACGTGACGACACGCATGAACTAATCTTTTCCCCCAGTTCACGAGCCAAACTCTCCGCTGCAACCCCGATCATTACCGCAGCGGCCTTGAAGCACTGGTTGTTGTACGTTTCAAGGGCTTCGCGGACGTAAGAAGTTACCACGGGGTCTAGGCTCGCATTTTGAGACAGGTACTCCATATACCCATCGGGGTTGGACGGGTCTCTGGTAATGTGTCTCAGAACTTCTCGCCCCTTTTCGGTAAGATGAAGAAAGGGAGGTCCCGCGCTAGTTAAGCTGCAGCCCCACGCCACTGTACCCGCGCGGAACAGATCGTGCCACGCGGTAAGTATCGCCTGTTGATCCTCCAGTTTTGTCGAAAGT
>SDBV01001174.1_pt1 | contig 39185 bp, 73 predicted proteins | sample 2277081 | NCBI WGS metagenome assembly SDBV01 (sample SAMN10402039, study PRJNA504765) | marine sediment metagenome | isolation source: marine sediment core GS10_PC15, 223 cmbsf | place: Arctic Ocean: Southern Knipovich Ridge | collected 2010 | reverse complement strand
ATTAAAGTAGTACTTTCTGGTAATGGAATGTTGTCTGGCATGGCACAGTTACCCAGTGGTTTAATACAAGATTCTATTTATGCAATTAGAGTATGGGCAAAAGGACGGAAAGATGCAGAGATCAAAGCTTTGAGCGAAGCAGAAGAACACCATGCAACTTATTCGGACCATTTTAAACTAAAAATTATGAATATAGAAAGAATGGACAGATGAGCCTGGAAAATAAATTGGAGGACGGCGGCGTTTTCTATTACATACCAGAAAGCTTCAACGATATAAAACACACTTGGCGTGTTGTTGTACAAACAGTAAAGCCAGGCGGATCAACATTTAAAAACAATTTCCACATAACGGCCTCTGGTCGAAAAGAGGCGGGGGAAAAAGCGATTGAAAGAGCTAAGGGTCATATTACTACAATGGACATGCATTCATATCATTACATAGTTACTGCTTTAGAGTTGATACAATGAAAGAAATATTAACAAAAGCATTGGACGACATTGGAGAAAAGGGTTGCGACAGAGTAATTACAGATCACTCCGGCGGTTCAGTCCCGTACAAGAACGCTATCGAAGAGTTCGGTATAGAGATAGATTTTATATTCGTCGATGAGCAAGGCGAACTAATCGGTTGTCATAGAAATATGTTAAGTTCGACTGCCCACCTGCGCACCTGGCTTGCTGTTTTAATCCGCCCATTAGATACTCTTATGCCATTTGAAAAGTTTATAAAGTTGACGTCGAGCGACATCGATGCTATACTTGTTCCGATGGCGGGTATTCACCCGAAGATTCCGCAACCTAAATCGCACAATCGATATAACAGGAGAAGGTAATGGGCAAAAACATTAAACAACACGACAAAGTAAAGATAATCACAGTAGTGGAGACAGCAAATGGAAGAATTCCAAGATCACAACTTACCCTCACTCAATGCTACAACGAACGAGGAGGAAAGCCAAGAATGTTCTGGATCTCGAAAAAAGATTGCGAAGCAAGATGGCAAAAAAAACCCGGAGACGAAAAAATCATCCAGGAATAAATTTGGATGTTATCATGATTATGCCTACTGTTATTATTGCTCTAAACAACGTGAGTCTATTTATTGTTGCGTAAACTGTGGTAAATTTCTTTATGTATAAAGCTTTATACAGTGTTTCATTTTGTCAATTAGTTCTTGCATATATAATACGAGAAAGAATCCGAAAATGACACAACAAAATTCAAATGCGGATAAATTTCCTACGCCAACATGCGATTTAACTCAGTTAGCCTTCATTACGTTTAAGGGTGGTCCCAAAGATGGAGAATGTATTGGGGTTCCAAAAGACGAAATGGAAAAATATCTGCCCATTCATTACGAAGTAATTGACGCTTACGTTAAAGATGATATTGAGCGTTATGAAGTTGGATATACAGGCTCCCTAAGTTGGTCTGACACAACGACTTAAAAAATCCTGGAATGCCTTGACAACACCCCCACCTAATGCTATACTCTTCATGACGAACGAGTTTACTATCACATTAACCGGAGGATTTATGCACTTCTACACCTTCCAGAACGTCCGAGGAAGGATCATTTTTTCGGGCGACAAATTCAGCATTCTAAAGGTTGAGGGCAGTGATTTAGTAGATAATCTAAATTCACTAAAGAGTTTTCCTGTTTGCAACAACTTTCGCCTTGAGTATGCGACAGCTCCCCGTTATCCCTCTACCTTGTTTCTCTCCAAGATCGAGGAACGCTTTCACGTCGACGGCGACGATATCGAAACAATCGAGAACGAGGTTATTAACACGGGAGATCGTGAACTTTCCGAAATCCTGCTTACTCTCAAGGCTATGAAGGGCAAGGCAGAAAAGTTTAAGGTCGATAAAACCTTCATGACGGCTTTTGTAAGTTCTGCCTCAATTATTCACTGGGCTCTTAAGGACATTGTTCCTGAAGAGGCCACTTTCCATTACCAGGTAACTGGTGAACAGTTCGTAATTTCGACAACGCAAGCCAGTCGGCCTGCTGTAGGAATTTTCTTCCTAAACGAGTTCGAGTCTGTTTACATTTCGTTTGAGGACGAAGACATTTTCCGCCGAATGTGGGCAAAGGTTACTGAAAGAGCCAGTCTTGACGGGCGAATTTCTGGAGAGTATCTGGCTATTCCTACCTCTGAAAAGCATAGGACTAAGGTAACAGTTCATAATATCAAGAACATGAAGACCGAGGATATGCTGGAGTTCTTCAGTTGCGCCAAAAAGGCCGGAACTAAGGTTGACACGTTGGCGAGCTGTCTTGAAAACCTTACTCGACGAAACGTGAAGAATTTGGAAGTCGGCGATATCGGCCTCATGCAGATTACCACTCATGGTGTACCCGAAACCCCGATGGATATCCCACCGGTTGATTGGGTTATGTCGAGAATGGCTCACATGACTGTAAAGTACGCCGAACCGGTTAACGACAATACCACCAACATGTTTGTTGAAATTGTTGAGCGACCGGTGCTTGACGTATCACAGGCCTTGTTCGCAATGTTTGAACAGTCTAAGCAACCCATTCAAGTTGCTTATTTTTCACCGAACAACATTGAAAGACTTTTCCTTAAGGTGAAGGAAGAGAACGTCACTGAGCCTGTAACTACTCCAACTACCTAAGGAACAACATGAGCATTATCAATAATTATCTGTATGGTTGGCACGAACTTGAGCCGACACTTCTGGCTTGTATTGCTCTTAACCAAAACATGCTTCTTATTGGAAAGCATGGTGTTGGCAAGTCAGCATTCATGAAGTTTGTAGCGAACGCTATCGCCAACGGTCAGAAAGATAAGTTTAACGCAATCAAGTATTCGATGGACAAGGAAAACCTTATCTCTATGGTAGGTATTCCAAACATTGAGGCTTTGAAGAAGGGTCGTATCGAATACGCAACTCACCAACGAAGTATTTTTAACGCTGACGTTGCCATGTTCGACGAGATTACCAGAGCTTCCAAAGAAAATCAAAACATGGTGTTAGAAATTTTCGAGGAGGGTTCAGTTTTCGGTATTCCTCTGGATAGGCTAAAGTTACGAATTGCAACAGCCAACGATGAAACTTATAAGGGTGCCATGAAGCTGGATGCTGCGCTCTTGGACCGTTTCTACGTTGTTCTTCCTATTCCTGACGTAGGAACGACAGAAAGTGTTTTTGGTCCCGAGGAGTTCGAGGAAATTATTCGGCTTAACCTTGGAAAGCGTGAAAAGAACCTCGTTGAATCTGACAAACTACTTGCCTCAACAATCAAAAAGATCAAAAAGGCAAACCAGGATCTTTGGACACAAAAGGATTCTAAAGGGGAACATTCAATTCGTGACAACGTTATTGAGTTTTCTGCCAAATACCTGAGCCAGGTTCATACCAATATGTGTGAACTAAACAAGGGAAAGAAGTCGGACAAGTTCTATATCTCATTGAGACAGATCGGTGACCACTTTCCTCGTCTCATTATGTCGATTGCGGCATACTACAAGGAAGTGCGAAACGATCCGGACTACCTGCAAAGTGGAGCACTTGAAGCTATTAAGTATAGTTTGAGTACGAAGCTGCAGATCAAAATGGAAACTCTGACAACTATTTTTGCCAGCCTGAAGGATTTGCTGACTGACGGTGAGGCTATTGTCGGAAAGCTCAAAGTTTCGCTTACGAGCGGTTCGGTCAAGAATCGGGTCGACATGATTATCAAGCATGCCGATATCATTAAGGAACACTTCGAGTTCGACGAGATTGTCAACTCTATTGGCACCGTCATTCAAGACATTAACGTTTCTTCTGACGGTAAGCCGGTCCATATCGAGGAGCTTATCAGGCTGGAATCGTGCTTGAGGACTACTAAGCTCGCCGAGCCGTGTTACTGGGCTGCAAAAATGAAGATTTGGCGCTTCGGCTCTGACCCTCGTCGAGGAATTCTCCAAAAGGTTATGAGCTGGCAAGCTGCGTGAAACATATGCCGGGGTAGTGTAGGTAACATTTATGCTTACGGTTAGTCACCTAAAAGCATAAATCATTTTGGAGTTGACTACTGCAAAGTGTGCACGTTGGTGGTGCAGGCCCCTAAGTTGGGTTGAGCCATTAAAAGAGTAAGTTCGATTCTTACCCTCGGCAGCTTTTGAACTAATTGGTCCGGTGGGAGCTTTAGAAGTGCGCTCCTTCCGGGCCTTGACACAGCAGATAAAGGATGGTACACTACAGTGACAAGGTTAAGTTAGTCGTGTCGCTCAGCCAATTGTCCTGGAAATTAGGTTCTGGTGGGAACGGACACGGCACCCACCCCCACTCACTTTGGATAAACATGTATAGTATTAAAAAGTTCATAATGATTAAATATGATTGATATGATAATGTTAAAGAGCGGGAAGTGAACCTAAGCCATTCTTTTTATTTCCAAAGGAAATCATGAATCTCTCCATAGAACAAGACAAGCTGGATAAAAAAATCGCAGAGGCAAAGAAAAAGCTGGCGAAAAAGGGGAAGAATACTAAGTCGAAGTTGTCCAAAGAGGAAAAGGAAAAGCGTCGACTTGAAACTAAGCTCATGAGAGTTATCACGAAGGCTGGACTTTCATGGACCTCATGGATTGCAATCATTGAAATTGCTGATTACCTTCCGGGTTCCGACATCCCTATTCCTACCGCATGTTGGGTTTTCAACGAACACACAAAACGTGAGCACATATTCATTAGCACAAAGTTAATGAAAGAACTGCCGGTTCAATTGCTCATGCTGATCCTTAAGCACGAAATGCTACACAAGTCTATGTATCGTGGCATAAAGGCTGTGGGCAATAAGGAGCTGGCGAACTTTGCGTTAGACGCCGCAATTAACAAGATTCTTTGGTTGTCTAATCCGAAACAGGCTGCAAAGCTCGGCAACGTGCTTTTCCCCAAAGGGACAGAGTCACGCTCAAACGTTCTGGCAATTATGAATCCTGGACTAACTTCCGCCGACGTTGCCAACATGGATCCAAAAATCCGGCTAATCGTTGAAGATATCTGGTGGGTCGAGCAAATTGAAACTAACGAGAAAACCGGCTTAACCATTGATAAGGGTCGAACGTGCTCCGAACATTATAACAAGCATGACCGCTATGGAAACCACTTTGTTCCAGACCCGGTAAACCTTTACAACAAGATGGCTTCGCTACTTTCCAAGGGTGATAAGAAAAAAATCAAAGCTTATTATTCCTTTATGAATACTAATGAAGGCGAAGAGAAGAATCCAAACCATCCTCGTGGTGGCTCTAAAGGTTTCCGTGCTACTGACAAGATAACTATTGAAGCAGAAAGCAAGTTTGCTAAGGAAATCCTGGAAAGGATCGAGAAAGAAGGTCGAAAGCAGGATGGAGGAGGTTGGCGAAGTCGTGGTGGAGGTCACTCTGCATTCGAGGATATGAACGCATACTTTAATCGGTACGTTTACGATCCTTCTTCCAGCAATACTGACGGAATAGCCGACTTTATTCAACGCTGGGAGACCGAACGGCAAATTGAAGGTGTCTGTATTGATATCTACAGTAAGCTCAAAAAGAATTCGAGTATTGAACCGTTCCCAAACGAGTTAACTCGAACTGGTATGGAGCTGGTTGCACTTGAAGTATCAGGCCCTGAAATGCCATTTTTCTTCAATAACGTAAGTCAAGGAGAAGGTGGTAAAAAGAAGGTTTGTTGTTACTTTGATACGTCACCTTCAATGAATGATTACATTCCCTACATGGTTTATATCGCAGACTTCATAGACGACTGTGAAGAATGTGAATTGGCCGGTGGTAAGTTTCATGGAAAGTACGCATTCAGTGAAAAGGTTAAGGGCATTCCTGCCGAAGCATGGGCTGACTTCAAAAATGGAGAAGTTCGTGGTGGTGGTGGAACGTCTTTCAACGCAATCATGAAGCACGCTAATCGTCGTGTGTCTAATGACGACGTAGACGTAATCATTGTGTTTACTGACGGCTATTCAAGTGTCTCAGAGGACATTATTGAGGAATTCAACCAAACCGGCAAGCGTTGTTATACGGTCTACTTCGCTCATGGAAACTACGGTTGGAAACACAGTCGCCGAAATCAGGGCGATAGCGATGGAATGACGAGCGACCTGGATCGTCTTAACGGAGAAAGTTTTACAGTATGGTGTCAAAAAGAATAAAATGTGAATGGTGTAAATCTTCTTTCATATCAGATAGAAAAAATGGTAAATATTGTTCTCGTAAATGTGAAATGCGAGGAAGTAATAGAAGAAAACAACAAGATGGAAGACAAATCTGGATCTCTTTAAGAAACAGAAAAGCAAAAGTTTTATTTACCGATCTAAAAGATTTTCGCCTTGCTTATTTTCGCAGTAATACTTGTGAATTTTGTGATTGTAAACTTTGTGACGTGGACAGAAGAAAAGGACAAGGTAGAAACATTCATAGGATAAGAAACAGTGGTCCATATAGTCATGATAATGTTGCTGTTATTTGTAGAAAGTGTCACCAAATGATAACAAATTACGGTATCATTATTGAATATTTCCGTCAAATGAACAAAGAAGATTTTCTTGGGAAACTTAATAATGGGTAGGCGCAAATTCCTCGTTGAGGATATGCAGGAGTGGACAGATTATGAGTTAGAATTTGTTCAACTCTGTGTAGATAGAAAATGGATAGTGGATAAAGATGAGGACGGAACTCCTGTTCTTAATCCTTCTCGAAAAGCAAACAGGGGAACATATCGTGTTGCTGGTCATGGTCATGACACCGATGGCAGTATTTTGTTAGGTCTTATAATTACGGCGGAACACGGGCGAACTAAAGAAGCATTGCTTCGTAAAGCTGAAAACGCAAATCTAAACGGCGAAATGTTTATTGAGACAGAGACCGATGCTTACTATATATTTCCTATTGATAGATTGGCTCGGGCCGTCAAAACGTTCAACCTGAGACGTAAGCAGCGGCATCCAGGGCCTCCACGTGAAGCCATCGAAAAAGGTCAAAAAGCACTAGAGCGCTGGAGAGAAGAACAAAAGAAAAAGAAAAATGAAATCATGTAATGCAACACATGGACTATCTAAACATTTCAATATTTTACTGGTACCAATAAATAAAAAATACTGTTTTAAATGTAAACAAACTAAGGAAAAATCTGAATTCCATAAAGATAAAAATAGAAAAAATGGTTTACAACCTGTCTGTGTAATATGTGCTCATGAACGAGCCAAGAAATATTGGCTAATTAGAAAATACCGTGAGGAACAGCAGGAAAAGAAAAGTGGGAAAAATGATACGACCTCGGGTATAATATAATATGGATAAACGAAAAAAAATCAAGCGGCGTATAGTACCGCTAAAGGCTGTGCCTCACCTGAAAATCGGCCTATATATTCCTTCAAAAGAAATAGTTTATGTTTCACCGGCAGTTTGTAAGCTGTGCGAAGACGACCTAAATCTAATGCGCAAAAGCGTAAAACTTATCAAAATGCCAGTTGACAGTAACGGACAAGACATGTTTGATAAAGTTGAATCATGGATTGTAAATCTAGTAGAACGTGGTGTCGATATTTTTAGTAAAGAAGAAAAATGATTCCTAAAAATTATAAAAGGCAATCGGGGCAAAAAGATAATCTTTGGGACAAGTTTGTTCCCCTAATTATAAAGAAAACATTTCCTAACCACGTACATTCTCCTGGAAGTAAATTGGAGTGGGTATCAAAAGATGGTCGTAGAACAAAAATTAGCGATATGGCCACTAAGCATATTATCAATACGATCAGGCTAATCGATCGTGGTGCTCATCCTAAATGGATAAAGAAAAGTAAGTTCCACACTGCTTTAAATGAAGAACTAAACTGGCGTAAACAAATGGGGAAACACAATATAACTTCTCAACCAGACTCTCCTAAAGCTGATATACCAAATATTCTTGATGATGAAAACGATGCTGAAATCAATGAATCGGAACTATCCGAAGGTGGTATTTTCTTTGAGCATAAGTCATGAGTAATAAGAAAAATCATAGGCGAGAAGCCGAGGGACGTAAGCCCAAGGGTCGTCGTATGCCGAAGACTTCAGAAGTCAAAATGGGCACTCAGGTTCATAATACCAAAGAGGCCGAAGCTGATATTCCTGAAGTATGCAAATGTCCCAATTGTGAAGGTTTCACTGAAGTAGAAGAACTTGAAGATTTCAACGGAGTATGTTACGGCTGTTGGTCGAAAGCGGCCGAAGTCGAAGAATAATTTTTTATTTCTCAAATAATCCGGCTCTAAAACCCGGATTGAAAGGAGCGTTATGGATGCAACTCTTAGTAAGGATCGTTTTTCTAACCAGCGTGTCGTTTTGAGTGATCGCACAGTTTTGATAGGAAAGAATGTTCGCATTGTTAGTGGTATTCGATTTATAGAACTTGGAGGAACTCATGCTGATACTCATTCCAAGACTATTGGTGACGTCCGTGTGAACGGTGTCGAAATTCCTGTTGTGCGGCTTCGTGGTCGTGGTGGTTGGCGTCAAGCTGGCAATGGCTCAAGCTACAATGCTAATGGTTTTAATGTTGATAGCAGTTTTAACTGGAACTGGTTCTAAAAGGAGTAATACATGAAACGTATTTTGTCATTCATTATTTTTCTTGCATTGATTGGATGTCATGGTGACGACGATCATAATGGAATGCCTGGCAAGAGATTTCTGAATGTAGACATTTTGGAGAATAACACAGTTATAGCAACTGTGAATCTGCCAGATATCTACCACGATGGCATTTTGTACTTTGTTAACGGAGTTACTGTACTCGAAACTGTAATAAACACTGGATCAGTTGATCTCGGAGTTTTTCCTCCTGGAGAATACACTTTGTGTGTTGAGTTAAATTTGAGTCCAGATGGAGAAGCTGTCATTGCTAGGAAAAGTCCGTTTTTTATATTCAAAAATTTGAGTGGTACCGAGGAATGTTGCATATTCGTTATCGACGAACCAGTAGTAGAGCCACCCGATGATGAATTGCCTCCTGAACCAGAAGATCCTAAAGACCGTTTCATGATTTGTCACAATGGTCGTGAGCTTGTTATTCCATGGAATGCACTTCAAGCTCATTTAGCCCATGGTGATACTCTTGGAATGTGTGGCTTTGGTGGTGAAACCGAAGTCGAAGTAGAACCTGTATTCAGAATTTCTACAGAAAAACCTAATGAGCGCTACAGCGTCATTGTGTTTGGCAGAAAATTCAAGGTTTCCGAAGAATGCTCCGACGAGAATCTAAATCAAAGTTTCGCCGAACTTGGAGTAGTTTTACCTGCTTCGCAATTTCCTGTAGAGTACCATCCTGCGTTTGAGCCTGTCGAAGCTTTCGAGGCCATAAGTAGAGCTTTCGATTCTTGGGAAGCTGTAACTGGTGACACATTCGATTTTTCTAACACAACAATAGGAACATTGCCGCCTGCACGAGATAACACAAATGTAGTAGGTTGGCGTTTGTTCACGGGCAAGGGTGGGGGTTTCTTAGCCGCTGCCTTTATCTGGGATAACGGAACCAACATTATAGAATGTGACATTTTCTATAATCTAAGGCACAAGTGGGCGGTTAATGCTATCATTGAACCTGGTAGTATCGTCTGTGGAAACAAGTTTGATATTCAAGCTGTTGGTGCACACGAAATCGGTCACATGCTCGGTCTCGGTCATGTTGCAAGAGGTTCAGATGCTACAATGGCCCCAACTGTCGCTAAGGGAGAACTGCAAAAACAGACTTTAACTCCAGGTGACAAAACGGGCGCTATTACAGTATCACCATGAAAGCCTAACGGGGGAGCTGGCAGCCTGACCTGCTGGCTCCCCTTTTTTATCGAATCTTTTTGAGTTCGGCCTGCTGTAAGGGTACGTACAAATGACAACGTGGTACTGTGAAAATTGTAAGGCAGAAATAAAACAGTATTTAAAAACTTCTGTCATATGGTCTAAAAAAAATGATACCTTAATGGAATGTAGTGATTGTGGTCATTATTATATTCCTTCGAATGAAGAAATAAAAGATGTCCAAATGGATGATACAACAAGAAAAGTAAAGGGAAGTAGGGCGAAAAAATTATCTCCAGGAGGAATTTTCTTTGCACATGAAGAGTAGCACAATGAAAAGTAGCATAAGACTAAAAGAATTTTATACTGCATACAAAATTACATGTACAGAGTGTGGTGCAGTTGTAAAAAGCAGACATGGACCGGTTGATAGATGTACGTGTGGCACAGATATACATTGGTCAACAAAAACAATATTACTAAATCGCTGTCCATGGCTTAGCGAAGGTGGAGTATTTTACCAACGGAAAGAAATATGAAAGAAGAATGGACTCACAAAACATTTGAAGATTGTCCTGTATGCAAATGCGTTACTGATCAAAAAGCTTATGGGGTAAACATATATTGGGAGTGTATGGAGTGTCATACTAAACTAATTAAAGATAAATTTGGAACTATTGTTGTAGGAGATTATAACAGTAAACAATTAAGTTCTGGCGGTATATTCTTTGAATTACCAGAAGATGTTCACAGGATATTTTAAATGGAATCATTTACAGCTTGTTTAAATAAATATTGGATGGGAATAGACTATACTGGAACAAAAAAGCTTGCGCCGGGTGGTGTATTCTTTCAAGCACGAGAACCCGAGTATATTAAAGTAGAAAAAAATCCATGCGGTGAAGTGGCTTTAATAGACGACATTTATACTATCGGAATAGAGCCAAAATACCAGCATATATATGAAAGGAAGTATAAGATTGAACAGAAAACCATTTGACAGAGAGCTATACGACAGGTATGATGGGATGGCAAGAGACTATGCCAAACATGAGCTGGAGGCCGCAGGATACAGTATAGAAGACAATGAGAGAAAAATGGGCGTGGATCTCATTGTAAGGAAGGACGGCGATATACTTTTTTATGTTGAGTGCGAAATCAAAACTGCGTTAGACAAGCCGTTTCATTATAAAACATTGCAGCTTCCTGAACGAAAGCTTAAGTTTTGCGGTTTATCTCATCCAACGTTATTCACGCTATTTAACACTAAAGGTGACAAATACTTTGCAGTATGGGATAAGTTCGTTCGAGCGTCACCGTTAAAAGAAGTTTACAATAAGTATGTATCAAACCGTGAGTTCTTCTTTCAAATACCAGTTGTAGATTGTAACAAAGACATAGCAGGAGCTATGAGAAGAAAATGGCGGCGCACCAGTCAGTAATGAATTGTTGGACCTGTAATAAACGTGTTGCTACATGGGTTGACGTAGACTGGATGCCAAGATGTATATGTTGTAACGGAATCCTTATTGGAAATGACTCTATTTCACAAGGTGGCGTATTTTTTAAGTTCAAAGAACAATTGTCTTTGGAGGAAAGCAAATGTCGACAAAGAAGCTGATTGCGGAAATCACTAAAGTTCACCCTCAGCAGCCGACCACTATTGCTGCTATCTTGCTGGCAATGCGTGCTCGCATGGAACACAAAAAGGGTGTCAAAAACCGTATTGGAAAAACGTTTCCTAACGGTAATCGTGGCGTTCTGTTTGTTGGAAAAGCTGGAGTTGGTAAAACTCGCTTTATGACAAAAATCTTCAAAGGCCTAAGTCTTGATAATGTAGGAAAGTGGCTTCCGTCAACTGGTGGCTCAACCGGTGTTGGAATGTACGAGGTTTTGGAGATTTACAATAACCACATTATCTTTGCTGACGAACTTTCTCTCGATACTCCTAAGCATGTTCACGTAATTAAGCAAATTGCTAATGGTGAACTTGTACGACCTCGACATGGCAACATTGAAAGCACTCCTTTCTATGGATTGCTGATCGGAGCTACCAACGCTATTAAGCTCCCAGGAGGCAGTAGGGAGCTTGAGCACCTGCTGGCTACTCTGGACCGCTTCATGGTCGTGAAGACCAAGACGGCCCACAGGACAGCCTCAGAGACGCTTGAAATGGTGCTCTCTGACGAGAACGACCCCGAGCCCGACTGGACTATGATTGCCAGGGCTCTTACTCGAAATAGCAGCGAAGACTTGAACACAAAAGAGCACGATGCTCTACGTAAAATTTGGACAGAAAAGTGTAGAGAAATTCTTGATCCAACTCGTGCGCAGTTTAGAAATGCTCATGCAATCGTGGATATTTTTCTTTTCTGTAAAAGAATTTTTGGAGTAAAAGACTTAACACAAGATAAGGCAGTAATGGAGTTTATTCAAAATATGGTAAATGACTGTATTCTGTTTAACCCTGTTGGTCTATTGTGGCTAAGTCCGCTTGAGCAGGTCATTTATGACACTGTTCATAACAAAGAAACAGTGGCGACGTCCGAAGTAATCGTTGCTGTAACTAAGGCTGGTGTTATGGTTTCACGAATGACCGTAATGAGAACTATCGGTCGAATGATCGAGAACAATCTCATTGTGCGTTTGTCACACGGAAAATATTCTACAAAATTGCCTTCGAATGACGTACAATCCTATAGTGAAAGTGAAGTCACACAAACAGATGTCTCAAATGAAATCATAGAATTAGCAGACAATTTGTAACATAATAACATGCTAAATGTAACACAAAAACAGAAAATATGTCTCAGATGTAACACTTGTTTCACACCAAACGGTAATAATCAAAAGTTTTGTAACAGCAAATGTAATGAACACGCAAAACACCTAGATAGGATTAATAACTTTGGACATTATGAGATCTCGAATGTACAATTTTTATGTTCTTCTTGTCACATGAAAAAACATAGGAGAGAGGATAATGAAAAATAAGAAAATGGCTTGTCGTGCTCTGAATGGAGAACATATGCCCATTCAGGCTTTCCAAGAGGCGCAGAACGGATTCTTTTTTACAGAAGATAACAAAGATGTCTGTTACATTGCTCCTTACATGATAGCAACAGATGGTAACGATATTCTAGCATGGCAACGAGAAGAAGATAGTTTGCTAGAAATTGGATGGAGATTCTTCATAGAGAAGGAATCTTCATGGTGGCCGTGGACCAAACAGCCAGATTTTGATACTTTAGTAGAGGAAGGTGTTAAAAATGCCTTTTTCAATATTTGGAAAGATATCAAATCATATAAAAAAATTCCTACAGAAATCCAATACAACAAAGATGGTATAGTTAGAGTTGGTGCCGAATACACTAGCCTTTCTGAGGATATTTTACACGTTCATAGTACCAATAGAGGAACTTATGACGTTACCAGAAAATTCTTCTTTCCAATTTACTTTGTTGTTTTACCTAATCATATGCCTGTCAGCCTAGTTCCTATAGGTGAAGACAAACCATGCATTCCAATTGAATTCAGATGGTTAGCGGCAAATACAGACAACATTCCTATGTCATTCGAGGCTAAAAAAATCATGGATATGATAAAGGCTGGCGACATTATTTTACCCGTTATTAATCAAAAGGAACCAAATGGATAAACCCAAGGATTGGGATACTGTATGGATGGATATGGCCTTCGAGATAGCGAAACGATCAAAAGATCCGTCCACAAAGGTTGGCTGTCTTATTGTAAGTCCAGACAATAGAAGTATATTCGTTGGCTACAACGGCTTTCCTGAAGGATTCCCAGAAACGCCAGAGTTTTGGTGTCAAACGCCTCAAAAAGATAATCTGTGGTGCAAGTATGATTTATGCGTACATGCTGAGTCAAATGCGCTCGATCATAAAAAATGCGATGTACGTGGTTGGAAATGTTATACCACTTGCTATCCCTGTTCGGATTGTGCATTGAGGTTAGTTAATAACAAAATTGCCAAAATTTTCTATGTGGGAAAATCAAAAGGCGGAAAATCAAAATACGAACTCTCAAAATTTATTTTTGAGAAAGGCAAGGTCGAAGTAGTAGAATTTTATAAGGAATCAATTAATGACAAACAGCTTAGAAAAAATAGGCAGTAAAACATATAATTTAGAAAGTCGTGAAGAACGTATTGAATACGGAATAAAGAAGTGGGAGAAAATGATTTGTGGCATGGCTGCAAAATACAGAAGTACAATAAGCGACTACGATGATATTATTCAGGAAGCTATGTTACTTATTGTAAATGCTGCAGATCATTGGACACCTGAAAGAGGAACTTTCGGAACATTCTCTCATGAGTGTATTAAAAACGGAATCGTGGATGTATTTACTAGAAATCTGCACGCTGTTGTAGTTCCATCTGGTAGTTTTAAACAAGCAAAAGAAGATGGAATAAGAACAGTAAGAATACACAACGACATTCCGGATGAGTCTGGTGACGTGTTTGAATTATTCGATTTGCACGACACTATCGAGACTTTTGATCATTTTAGAGTTGGTAAAATGTACTTCATTGAAAATTCGACAATGGCAGAAATCGCTGACATGACCGGTATAAGTAGGTCAAGAATAGGTCGTATAATTCTAAAAATGAAGCAAATTATCAAAAACAGATTGGAGCAACAATGACAGGAATTGTTATTCCAATGCCAGGGCTTAGCAAACAATTAAGCAAAATGAAGAAAATAAAGGGCTTAATTAAGAGCAGAGGCCCAGTAACTATTCCAGGTGTAACAAAACAAGTAAAGAAGGTGAGAGACTTGGATAAAGATAGTTTTATCTATGGAATTCCTAGTAATAAATTACAAATTTGTCCGGGTTGTGCAAAAAAAACGTGTTATTACAAGGGGGTTGTACCTACGGCAGTCAAATGTTTGAACCACGATTGTGTTTGGTATGAGAAACCAAATATTGTTAATAAAGAGAATTTTGATAAATGAAATGTTCATTTAAAAAGTGTGAAAATAATCCATTTAAAAATCATGGCAATGCATCTTATTGTTTAAAACATTATAGATTAATGTTAATATCTATAGGCATCTGTAATTCTAATTACAATAAAAGATTTACTCTTGGAGAACTTGACACAATTTTTGATGAAAATATGATTTGTTCCATATGTAATAAGAACATGATTTTTCATAGATTATTTGGCAAAGCTAAAGATGTTGTTACGGTACAACATTGGACAGAGAAAGACATTAGTTTTATGTGTATGGAATGTAATTCACGACACGGTGCATCAGATAATCCAAACGTACTTAACATCAGTAAAAATTTAAAATGGTGTCCACATTGTAAAATTGCAAAAAATAAAAATCAATTTCATAAAGATAATACGAGAGGAGATGGGTTGAGCGGTATCTGTAAAAATTGTAAAAGTATAAAGATGAAACAAATATGAAAATTCTACTAGTAGGTCCATTATTCGCTAATAGTACACATGGTGCCGAAGTTGGCATATATGATGCATTAAAAGAATTGGGACATGAAATATATGCTTGGGACTATCGTTCAAATAAATTTCTATATCAAGAAGGTGGGTATATAGATCACAATAAAAATAAAGAATTGCCTATAACAGATTTTGATTTTGTTTTATGTCCTGGAGCAGGGTTAAGTCCAGATATAATGGGTTGTAATGGATGGAAATCTACAAAAAATTCATTAAGAATATTGTGGAACAGTGAACCAATAAGACTTGGAAACTATAGGGGTAGAGTTGAAAATAATAGAAAAGAGTTTCAGTTATTTTTTACTTTTGACGAAAGTGAAATACCTATTTATAAAAAAATCGGTATAAATGCACTACCGCTATTTCAGGCCTTTAATCCTAAATGGTATTACCCAATCAAGCTATCTAAAAGTCAACGCTTCCCGGGCGCCCTATGTTTTATTGGAAGTATAGGCCCAAAATGGAAACACAGAGTAAATTTAATAAATAGAGTGGGTATATCTGGTTTCAAAGTACATGTAGCTACATTCCATAATGCAGAAAGAGTTAACCATACATACAATATGCATGATGCAGTTTTGAATCTTGGCCTATATTGTCCTGAGTGTGAAAATCCCGACGACTTAAAGGGGTTTGGATTACAACAGAGAATTTTTGAGTCAATTGGCGCTGGCCGTATATGTATTACCAATGAAATTCCTAATGATACTAACAATATTTTAGAAAATGACAAACATATTCTTTGTTACAATAAATATAATCTAGAAGAAACAATACAAAAGGCACTCGACAACAAAAACAGAAAGTTAATGGAATCTAACATATTGGCAATTCGTGATGAACACACATATAAAGCACGAATGGAGTCATTAATTAACAAAATTTGTTGGGAAAAATAGTTTGCGTTCGGGTACAATATAATAAGGAGTAAAAATGCTGCGACTTATTACCATACTACTGGTTCTAATGCCGCTGGCTTCTTTTGGTGACGAAACATGTGAAAAAATAGATAGTTTGCTTGAGCCAGTTGTACAAGTTCGTCTACAGAGGTTGCACGATGCTGGCGGCTCAGGCACAATTATTTACTCAAAAAATAAACGGACATTTATACTAACAAACTACCATGTTATCAAAAATGCTTTGCGTGATCCAAACAAAAAAAAAGAACAAAGAGAGCAGTTAGATATAACTGTTTTCAAATACATAGATTACGGTGAAATAGTACTAAAAAAAAGATATTTAGGCAACATACGTGCTTATGATAAAGATTTAGATTTAGCTCTTGTGGAGTTGATGACAAAAAAAGAATTTACACCTGCTAAACTACCTAAAAAAAACTTCAGATTGAAATTATTCATGGACGTCTACTCAGTAGGATTTCCTGATTTATATTCTATATCGGCTAACAAAGGACAAATAACTGAACTTAATGTAAAAAACTTATCTGCCGAACATGGAAAAAAAGCAAACAAAGCAAGAATTAATGCTAATATTTACTATGGTTATTCTGGTGGAGCAGTTTTTACTTATAACTCATTCTATTCCAAAGATGATTATTTATTCATAGGAGTTCCGCAATCTGTTGTTATAGATAGGAAAATGACTATAACTTGGCTTGGATACTTCATAACAATTAACGATGTTAGAAAGTTTGCTAAACAGCAGGATTTAGAATTTTTGTTTAGTAACGGTGAAGACGGCAAATCTGAAATTAGGAAGTTTAAAACAAAACCCAAGCCCACTCCTAAAATGTTTAGGTTAGAGGATTTTATGAAACTATGAGATACGAATTTATTTGTGACAACTGCGGCAACAAGAAAGAATTCTTCAATCCAATAAGTGAAGGGCCACCAAAAGAAGTTACGTGTGATCAGTGTAATGACTTCATGCGCCATGTTTTTGGAGGAAACTTTATACTCCGTGGTACAGGTTGGCCCGGAAAAGACTTAAAAGCTGCTGAACGAGCTATGGACCAATCTCGTGAAAAAAATGAGGCGCAGGCTTCTGAAGATAATAGTAAACAGCGCATTGTAGAAGAAGTTACTGCTGAGAGACGTAAAGGAAGGGAAGCAACCCGAAAGCTAAAAGAAGAAAAGCCTCAAAAAATGACAGATTACAAGAAAGCGATTAAAGATGGCTATCGTGCAAAGCCAAAGTCCTATGAGATAAAAAAAATATGAAATATACAAAACATGCTAAAACAAAACACCCCCTATATAGAGTATGGGTTGATATGAAAGATAGATGCACAAGACAGAAAAATACCGATTATAAATATTATGGAGAGAGAGGTGTAACGGTTTGTAAAGAATGGTTTAATGATTTTGAAGAATTTTATAGGTTTGCTGTCATAAAAGGTTGGGCAAAGGGATTAACGATAGATAGGATAGATCCCAATAGTAATTATTGTCCTCAAAATTGTAGATTTGTAGACCGCAAAACTCAATCGCTAAACAGAAGACCTTTTGGAAAGATTAAAATTAAATACATTGATTTATGTTTCGGTAAATATCGTATACGAAAATTAATAGGTGGTAAAATAGTGAACGGAGGGATGTTTGAAACACTTAAAGAAGCAAAAGATCGAATAAAAGAATTAGAAGCAAAAAATTGGGGTAATTAATGTGAGTGAAAAAATGTTCAGAGGAAATTGTCAGAAGTGCGGATTAGCCTTTATTACCCCGTTGGTTGAAATTCCACTTCACCTTGTTGAGCCCGGCATTGTGTTATGCTGGCGCTGTTGTAAAGATGCACATTGGTATGAAGAAGCTCGCTGTAGTCATTGTAGTGAGAAAACTTGTTGTAGAGATTTATTTTTAATCAATATGAAAAAAGCATTAGACAAAACACATGGAATTTAAATGCCTTATTTGTAATAAAGAATTTACAAAAAACACAACATGGCAGAAATGTTGTTCAACAAAATGTGGTAACAGACTATATTATTTAAATAACAAACAAAAAATTATACAAAGAACAACTCAAAATTATTATAAAAACCATGATGCAAATTTAAAACTTGGAAGAAAAAGAAGTTTGAAAAATACAAAAAATGGGACTGGAGCATTTGTTGCAGCAAAACAAAGATGTACAAATCCTAAATCTAAAAGTTTTATTCATTATGGTGCAAGAGGAATTAAGTTTTTGATAACAAAAAAAGATTTTTTAGAAATTTATTGGAGCACTAATCATTGTGAAAAGTGCAACGTTAGGTTGGAAGATGATGATAGACGTAAAGGCATAAACAGTCGTAATATAGATAGAATAAATGGGACTGGTCATTACGAAAATTCTAACCTGCGTGTAGTTTGTAAATCATGTAATTCTGTCGTTAAATAAACGGCAAGGAGTATAATATGGGTTTTCATTATGAGAGAGTTTTTGTTGTTGTAAACGAAAAGAACGACATTATGGGTATTTATCGAAATAAGGATTTTGCGCTAGAGTCACTTCCTACAGACAAGCGATCACATCCTATGGAGATAACTAAGCATGGAGATTGGCAGTATGGAAAAGTCAGCCCATGGAAGATTTTGACTAAGAAAGTAAAGGATAGTTCTGGAATTATTGCTTAATGTTCACTTCAGAATCAATTTTACAACTATTCAAAAAACAATGGCATAATGCTAAACTCTCTGAAATCAAAAAAATAGTAGGAGAAGCGGGTGGCATAAGTGCTTTTGAGGCTGTCTTGATGTATTTGTACATTTTAGACACAAGGCCACGCCACGTAATTGAATTCAGTCCAAATCATGGTTACAGTACACAAGCAATTGCAATGGCCCAGCGGAAAATGCGAAACCGCTGGGCTTTTGCTACTTTTGACATAAGTAAGGGAGCTTGTGGAATATGCGAAACAAGATTGGGAGGACTTGAGCTTTCTGATTACTGTAATGTCATTCAAGGTAATGCTAATGTAGAAATTCCTAAATATATAAAACAGAAATATGCACTAGTAGATTTTTGCTTTATAGACTCAGATCATAGAGCAGCATTTGCTAAAAACTACATTGAGGAAATTTTTCCATTGTTGCAGCCCGGCTGCCTGGTGGGTGTTCATGACATAGCTGCTACAAAGCTCTCTGACGGTGGCATAACAGCCTACCAAAGCTCTTTGCATGGTGGTAAGTATTCTGGTGGCGAGGAGAGCCCTGTACGCTCCTACATAGTTAAGAACAAGCTAGAATTCTCTGTGCTACATGCTTTGTGTGGAGGTTCTCATGAGAAGGCTAACTTGCCAATTAATCAAGACTTTTATAATCAAGTACAATGTATTACAAATATAGATTTCAGAAAATGTCCTGGGAAAGCGTGTCCTAAGAGTTTATGGTTCAAACTAAATTAAAACAGTGTAAAATTTGTTATAAAAATTTACCAAAGACTCAAGATTTCTATCGTTTAATAATAAGAGAAGATAGACCTAATCCAAATTATGGAAGTATACCCATAGAAAGAAAAAGAAAGTTGGTACAAGGCGATATAGGAGTAAGAATGAGACGTGGAGCAGCTGAATTTGTAATTTACTATGAAGCTAAAGATGAATGGCAAAAGGGATATTATAAATAGAGCCAAACAATTATGCAAGAAATAAAAGTAATTCCTGAAATAGTAGATTATGATAATTCACTGAATGAAGGTGGAGTTTTTTTTCAAAGAAAAGAATTTATCGTATCACTAGATTTTGTCAGAAATAGTCGCTGGGATATTATAAATAGGGACATTAGAAAAGGATTGGGAATATGAAATATATAGTACTTGGAGCTGGCTTACAAGGACCAGCCGTAGCTTATGCTCTTTATGTAATGAGACCAAGCGCAGAAATATGGCTTGTAGAAAAAGACAAACCAAGGCTTGATCGAGCAAAATGGCTTTTACAAAAGAAGCTGGAAACAGAAAATATTATTTTTATGAAAGTGGAAGAAAACACTCCTGTCTTAGAATCCTTTCGACAAGTTGCTGATCTTACAGTAATTTCCACACTTCCTTACACAATGAATTATGGTATAGCGACTCAATGTATTGATAGGGGTTGGCGATACTTCGATTTAGGTGGGCATATTCAAACGTCACAAAAAATTGCAGCATACGCAATCGAGCATCATTCACAAGAACCAGTAATGACTGATATTGGCCTTGCTCCTGGTCTTGTGAATATTCTTGGCGAATATGCAATGAAACAACTGCCGCAACCCAACGCTATGCAAATATTCTGCGGCGGTTTACCTTACAATCCAACAATCAATGAATTAAACTATGGAATTACATTCTCGCCTAAAGGTTTGGTCAACGAATATTTCAACGATTGTGAAGCTTTGGTAGATGGCAAAATAAGCAAAGTTGAGCCTATGGGAGATTATTCATCATTAACCATAAGAAGTCAAGAATATGAATCGTTCAATACGTCAGGCGGTGCTCATACTACATTAGAGTCGGCTCGTCAAAAAGGGTTGATGTATTGCAGTTACAAGACAGTTAGACATTTTGGACACTGCAAAGTTATGAGGTTTTTGAAAAATGATATTGGTATGACTACCGAGCAAATTTGCGCACTAATTGAGGAAAAAATAGAACGAATTGCTCAAGACAGAATTTTAATCGCAATTGCACTAAGAAATAAACCAGGTACGGATTTTTTGCTAGATTTCGAGATTAAATTCGACGAAGACTTCACCGCTATGCAAAAAGCAACCGGATTTTCAGCAGCAGCAATAGTTATACAAGCTGAAAGTATTTTAAATAAATCATTGCTCACATATGAAGATATAGAAGCAGAAAGCTTAATTGCGCTTTTGAAAAATAACGGTTTGTTAGATTTGGAACTATAATGAGTACGTTGGAGATTTTTAAAGATATGCCTGAAATGAATCATGAATACATTAGGGGTGGATTCATACAAAGGCCTGCACCACGCTGTATGGTTTGTAAGGTAACATTGTCGAAATGGACATTACCGGAAAACGACAAACAAAGTCCGGTATGCAAAAATTGCAGTTCAACTGCTCCAGGGGGCGTATTTTATTTGACTAAGGAAGGCGAGAAGTTGGAGAAGAAAAATGAAGATGAAAATAACCAAGATGGATCCAGCAATTTATCACATTCATTTTGACGACCAGATCGACATGTCTACATCGTTTATGAGGCTTCAGGATTTTTATGAAGGAGTTTACTTTCGTAACAAATATTTCCAATGGGCTGATTATGTCGAATGGCACGTAAGACACTATAAGAGACCGTTTGACTATCTAACAGCTTATGGAGGATTTAATACTCCTGGTAGTTACGTCAGAGAATTTTATGATGAATTTTCATGCGCAGGATTAACAGATAAAGAAGATGAGCTTTTTAAGAAACTAAGAAAAGCGGGAATTAATCTTGAAACCGACGTAAATTACTATTTAATTTGCACATGCGGAAATATAGAGAATCTGCAAGGTTATATGGCACATGAACTTGCACACGCATATTTCTACTTGATTCCTGAGTACAAGCGTGCTATGCTTAGGGTGGTTAAAAAATATAAGCTAATAGCCTTCCGAAAAGCTCTACTAAAAGACTACAACAAGTCTGTTGTAAACGATGAAATTCATGCATATACATTAACCGGTTTAGAAGCATATTACTCTGGGAGAATTTGTGATTTACCCAAACAACTTCGTGACCTACGTAAAGAATTAAAAAGCACACAGAAACAACTAATCAAACAAGGAGTGGTACCATGCTTAAAGTAGAAAAGTTCGGCGAGTCTCTTATTAAGATTACTGAAACAGACGAAAATGAAGTAATTTACGACGGAACAAACGATGTTGACTGCATTATTGAGGCTTTTGGATTTTATTGCGATAAGGACGTAGAATTCGAAGAAAAAGAAATGCCAGAAGGTCTAGATCCTATCAAAGAGTACGATACTAGCAGTTTAAGCAAAGATCAGGAAATTGAGCTAAGTGACGAACCGCTCAATGAAGGCGAGAATGGAGAAGGTGGCGATAAGCGTATGGTTACTATCCAGATCGATAATGGTAAAGATTACCCAAACGACGATTATGACGAAGAAGGAGAATAAAATGAAAACCTTGCTTTTTAAGAATTTCGTACAACACAAGGGACTTAACACAACAATCAGAAATGGGCGCAAATGGTTCGATTTGGTTAAACCCGGCGATAAAGTAAATCTCGAATCAACAAATGGACCAGAAATCGGTTGTGGAAGAATTTTTTCTGTAGCACTAGTTGAAAATATTGATCAAGTTTCCGATATGTGGATAGAATACAATGCACGTGCTAATACACGAGAGAGTTTGGCGAAAGCTATGGATACTGCATATGGCGAAGGAAACTGGGGCGGGGAAACTACAATAATAGCATACATTGTTGAGTAAATTTGACGAATCTACGGTTGATTTTCTCCCCGGAAAATTTCAAAAAAAAGAGGTAAACAATGCTTAAATTTTTCAAATGGTTTGTAAGTCGAATTCGCATCACTCTGCTGTGGCCACTAGTTGCCACAATACTCTCTGTTATTGTGTTGCTTACAGGAGTAATTTCCATTGCACTAATTGCAAGTCTTGTTCCTGCACTAATAGTGGCTCTGTTTATTTTTGCCATTTACGTAATTATCTGTGGGTGGCTTAGAACTGAGACGCCAGAATGGCTAAAGGCTATAATTGTTGAATTAAAAAAAGCTAAAGAAAGAGGAAAATGAACCAAAATGGAATTCTTGTCGAAATTATTGTTGATGTCAATGGATGTAATAACTATCCGGGTTTTCAAGGCTTGGATTCCGTCACTCGTTCTGGCCTTAATTGGAGTGAATATGTCGACTTGAGCCATTCACTTGAATACTGTCACGGTTGGATCTACGACGCTAATCACTGTCACGAACCCAACACAGTCAAACGGCAATATGCTGTGTTGTTGACACACAAGGAATTCTGTGAAGAAGCTATCACAAGGTTTCCCGAACAATGTAAGAGACTTACCCACGAGCAAGTGGTAGCTGTGCGTACTGAAAGCACAAGTATCGGTCCAGCCAAAGAAGTCGATCTTTCAAAAATCATACAAATGAATTACGAGATAATTGAGAGTGGTGTTTTCTTTCGATATAGAGAACCTGATCTTTCTATAAAACGCCGCTCGACACATTAATCCGGGTTTGTTGGTTAAAGGAGAAACAATGAAAGTAATTGCGTTGTGTCAAGTATGCAAAAGTAAATTTGAAGCAAAAACTCATAACCAAATATATTGTTGTAAAAAATGTAGAGCAAAATCTGATTATATCAGAAATATAAAAAAAAGAAGATCTACCTCTTTGGAATACAGAAACAACAATAAAGAAAAACAAAGCTTAAATAGAATAAAATGGAGAAATGATAATATTAGCAAAGGCATGTGTCATCAGTGTGGCAAAATTCCAAAATACAAAAACATTTTATCATGTTGTAGTTGTTATTTTAAACAAGCTGGAGCACAACATTTGGGGAGTAGAAAGTTTGGTACAGACTTAGAAAAGCTATATCTAGAACAAGGTAGAATATGTACCTACACATTGTCAGATATAGAGCCAGGAACTATGAGTCTTGATCATATAAAACCCAAAAGCAGAGGTGGTGACAATTCTATACATAATGTTCAATGGATTTTAAAAGAACTAAATGTTGTTAAAAATTCTATGACACACGAAGAATTTATTAATCTGTGCAAATTGATTGCGAGGAACTTTGTATGAAAGTTATATGTTTAACACAGGCTTATAATGAAGGCATGTTTATGCATCAATATCTACAATGTATATATCCACTGATAGATGAGTGGATAATTACAGAGGGAAATATTTCTCCGTTTGGAAATCAATCCAAAAGATCTAATGATAATACCCGAGGTGAAATAAAAACCTTTATTGAATTGTATGATAAAAAAAACAAGATAAAATTTTATGACGCTTTTGAAGCAAATCTTCCACCGAGAAATAGAGAAGATTACGAGGGTCTTAATAAGAATTTTATGTTAAAAAAAACTTCAATAGAACACGGAGATTTGGTGGTAATAGGAGATTGCGACGAGTTTTGGAAAGAAGAACGATTTTTACAAATCGTAGAAAGGTTTCGCAATGGCGACAAGCTTGAACATGTCCCCGTCGAAGAATATCAATTTGCTTACAACCTCAGAACTTACTTCAACGCTGAGCATAATGGTCGCTTTATGCGCTATGTCAATGGAGCCAAGTTCGGGTCAACGAACCATTTTATCTATCCTGATGGCAGGGATATCACCAAAGACTATAGTAGTTTGGCCAAACGAGAAGACACTGGCATGTGTCACCTCTGTTGGTGCAAACACCCACTGCAAATCAGAGAGAAAGTAATTTCTTTCGGTAGACCATCATTTACTAAATGGTATAACGCTGTATACCTGGGTTATCCTTTTCATGGTGACGATGTTTATAGAATAAATAATATGATATCACCGTACTTTGGTAAAGGATTTGCTGAAGGACAACACGAGAAACTCCAGGAATTTAAAGGTAAACTGCCCTGGCCGCTACAAAACATGCACTGGGATCATACCGACTACATTAAACGACACTACGATGAGTTGATAATAAGATGATACATGGTAAAGAAATTAAACTACCAAGAACATGTATTAAGTGTCACAAGTATGGTGTCACTGGTTTCGATGAGCTTTGCGATGAGTGTAGACATATAGAAGTTACTAAAATTTGTTGTGATTGTGGCGAACGTCATTCCAAATATCACACTGGCAATCAATGCCCAAAGTGTCGCATAAATGACGGTGGAGTATTTTATGCTCGCAGTGAAGATTGGATAAGGTCACGACCAAATTGGTTAAACACAGATGAATTTAAACAAAAAATATAGTTTATGTACTAAATGTGGTGATACAAGATCAGATGGTTTAAGTGACTTATGTGTCCATTGTATATGTGGTCACTTGTTGGCTCCTGGCGGTGTTTTTTTCGAGTATCAAGATGAAACAATAAAATTTCATAAAGATATGGATAAAACTTATATAGATAAGTATCGTAGAGTTATAGACAGAATTGATTCTAATAAACATTATGAAGAGTCAAATGTTAGAATAATATGCCTTTCTTGTAATGGGAGAGAATCTATAAAGACACGGGAATTAATAGCGGGACTGTGTATAAAATGCAATAAGAATTTTACAACAAAGAGTAGAAAAAGAAAATACTGTTCAAACGAATGTAAATGGAAAACACATGAACAAAAAAAAGCGTGAAGTTTTTTCAAGTGGGGGCTGTGGCGATGCACTTATTGTCGGTATGAAAATTCAGCAGGACTCGCTGAAATTTCCAGGTACAGAGTATATCTGGAGACATTTTGAGAAACATGAATGCCATTCTGAACCTTGTCTTGACATAATGGATCAGTTTGTTGACGGTGCGGAATTCTACATTACGGATGGAGCAGAAGCTGCTGCCAGAAAAATGTGTACCGATGTTGGTGGCCACTATATTGATACAGTAATTACAGGTTGGCCGAATCCATACTTAGAAAATCCTCTGGGCGATGGAAGTTTTCTAGTCAAAAATATTCAATTATTTGATTTGAAAGACCACATTGTTGTTCAAGCTCAAGCTGGCCGAATGCATGATGACACTCGTAGAGAAATTGGTCCAGCAGTTATTACAGAATTACTTGATACATTTCAATCTAAAAAAATAGTTATTATTGGGCTAGATAATTATGAATTCAGCTTCGAATATAGCGACAGAGTAATTGATTTAGCCGGATCAACACCGTCAGTTTTAGACTGCTTACAGTTAATCAACGATTGTAGTTTATTCATAGGACAAGATGGGGTTGCGGCATACTATGCGATGATGCTTAAGAAGTTGTGCATAGTAAACTATCATATTCCAACACTAGTCAATCATTACTTTAATTGTGAATGGACAAATCATTCTTTGGCACTAACTGGAGCAGGCAATATATTGAATAACATTCCTAATCATAAAAAAATTAAACTTATATTCGATATTGTTAAGCAAAACTCATGAAAATAAAAAGGTGTGCAAGGTGTAAAAATTTTTTACCCATAGAAGAATTCAACAAAAATAAATCATTCAAAGATGGCTACTCTCATTATTGTAGAAAATGTATGAATTCTTACAGAAGAGAAAGATGGAAAGATTGGAAACAGGATAAAATACATCAAAGAAATCAATATAAACGTAGAGTTTCATTGGACCTGTGTCCACAGTGTGCAGAGAAATCTTTAAAAAATATAATATTGTGTATTGATTGTTGGTTTAAAAGAGTTTCTTATCATACATTTAGTACAAGCAAAAAATGGAAACAGATAAAAAAAATTGCAGAAAAGCAAAATTACACATGTGTATATACTGGCAAAAAATTAATACCTGGTACCAATATGAGTATAGATCATAAAATACCAAAATTCCTTAATGGATCAAACAAACTAAAAAATTTACAATGGACTTTAAAAAAAGTTAATATAGCAAAAAATAAATTAACTCATAAAGATTTCATACAAATGTGTATTGATATTGTTAAGTTTGCAGAAACGGGGAATAATGGCTAAAGTAATAAATGTTGATAAAGAAACAGACAACTTGCATTTGGGCGACGTTGTAATACCTAATGAACCAAGACTACAGGGTGGAAAAACTGTCTTGCAGTGTGGTGCTAGACCTGGAGACGGTTGGTTAAAGATATTTAACACATTTAAACGTAATGGTTACAACACCTTTCATGTACTAGAGATTCACGAGCCAAATTTTAAGTGGTTAAAAGAGCAGAAAAACTTTAATCTACCAGTTATAATCCATGGTGACATTAGAAAAATTGATCAATACAAAGATTTGCTGCCACAATACGACGTGGTAATTTTTTGGCACGGTATTGAACACTTAACCAAACAACAATGTATAGATCATTTACCAAAAGTAATGGCAAAAAGCAAACTGGCATACATTACTGGTTGTCCGTGGGGAAAATGGGCACAAGAAGGAATCAAAAACAATCCTCACGAGAAACATTTAACTCACTGGTATCCAAAAGACCTAGTTGATATGGACTTCGACGAAATTTACACCTTTAGTCCTAATGGTATAGGTCCTGATAGACACAATGTAATGTACGCTATTAAATATGTTTAGATTTGAATCAAAATATGAAAAAATGAGATGGAAACATGTCTGATAATAGAACGTGGTTAATAAATTTCCTGCCTAACGAATCTATATGTGCAGAAATAGGTGTATGGCAAGGACAATTTTCTAGCAGAATCCTGAATGAAACCAAACCGGAAAAACTCTATCTAATCGATCCATGGATCTGGAAGCAGCCCGGCATTCCTTTTAATTGTTACATTGCGAATACTAGAATTTGTAAAAATCAGGCCGACATGGACAAGTTACACAAACAAGTTGTTGCAAATTTTGCCAAGTTTCCTCAAGTTGAAGTTCGTCGACTGAAATCAGTTGAAGCAGCAAAACAGTTCGAAGACGAGTTTTTCGATTGGATTTATATAGACGGATCTCATGATTACAATAGCGTATGTGCAGATTTAAAAGCTTGGGCAACCAAGATAAAAATCGGAGGATTTATATCGGGTGACGATTGGGATTGGGGCAAAGGATCACAACCAGTTATGAAAGCTGTAAAAGAGTTCGAGAAACTTGAAACATACAAGAGAGTAAAAATAGATAAGGGTCAATGGTTGTTTAGGAGGTTAAAATGAATACTACTATAGGTTATTGGACTGATGAATCACAGAAAATAAAGTCTCAACTAGTTCAGTTCATGCTTGGTGAGATGGCTAATAAAATCCCACAAATAGGATCTCTCCATTACAAAAAAGAATGTAAAAATCATCCTCGCTTATGGGAATATGCAACCGCTGTTACGTTAAGCAATCTTAACAAAAGCACCGTCCTAGATGTTGGCGGGCTCAATAATTTATTAGGTTGGTATGTACATGATGTATGCAAATGCACCGTGGTTCAGAATGGTTTAAACGCACAGGATCAACTAGATTTCAAAAACAACTGTGGAGAAAGAGAAAATTTAAGAATCAAAGCCGTTTGTGAAGATATGCGTAAAGCCACATACGAAAATGAATTCGACATAGTTTATTGTATAAACGTAATAGAACACATAAGAGAGGTGGCGAGAAAAGAACGCCCCACCGCTCATTGGAAGCCTGGACTTACTCACTACTGGGATTTTAAAATGCAGGCAGATTGGGATTATGAAAGTGAACAAGAAAAAGTTTTTGTAAAATCTATTGCTAAAGCTGTAAAGCCGGGCGGCTTGGTTGTAATAACATTCGACTTCAACAATATTGGTGGCTGGAGAAAGCAGATTAAGTGTGCATACATGCGTCATATCCAGGACGTTATTGATAGAATTGTGAAACCAAGTGGTTTGAAGGTTATCGGTGATATAGATTATGAAACGGAACACAAGGTTGATTGCCATCCGGCAGCATCCACAGGAATAATTGTGTTAGAAAAATGAAGATAGACACAACATACTTTTTATCTCTAGTTGCAAAACATAAAGAATATTTAACACTTGATAAAATGGCTTCGCTGTTTGCAGTACAGAATGGTGATTGTACAAATGTACAAGATTGCCTATTGATGTATCTGCTTATTTTGGAGCACAAACCTCAACATGTTGTAGAGTTCTCTCCAATGTTAGGATATTCTACAAGATATTTAGCAAGTGCTCTAAAGATTCTCAATAAACCAGACTCAATGATTACTGTAGAAATAAACCAAAATTATTTTATTAAGACTGGCGAGCGCTTAGATAAAGCAGGACTATTACATATATGTCATGTTCTATCGGGTGATGCAATCAGTGTAGTAAAAAAAGAAATTACAACAAGGAATAGACAAGTAGATTTTGTTTTTATTGACTCAGATCATTCAAGGGTATTTGCAGAAAAATATATAAAAGAGATTTTTCCTTTACTATCAGATAACTGTATTATAGTAGTACATGACATCTGTGGAGTAAACGCCGATACTGGTCCACATAGCCTGAATTTCAAATCTTCTTTAACATCTAACTCAGACAAATTTGCGGAATACAAACCTATTAAAAAATATCTTGAAGACAATAAAAAAGATTTCACATTGACACACCCATTATTCGGAGGTTGGTGGAAAGAATGTGCATGGAGAAAAATATTGCCTAATGAGGCATCTCCCAAGCTGCCACAAAACAAAGCTATATATGAGGGATTTAAAACAATAATGAAGTATGACTTACGAAACTATTTAAATTTTCAACACCCCAACGCATTAGTGTTTAAAAAATGAACAGTGAAACTATATTAAAACTATTTGAAAAATACTGGTCAAGTCTAGATCCAAATACAATCAAAAGAGTAATGTCTCTTGGAAAAGATTTGCAATTTCATAAACCAGGGATTGGTCCTTTTGAATGGTTTTTAGTTCACTTTTATACTCTTGAGGAAAATCCCAATTTCGCATTTGAAATGGGAACCAGAGGAGGATTTAGCACATATTCTATTGCAGCGGCCATGCAAATGCTGGGCAAAAAAAATAGTTTTGTTAGTACGGAAGTTGGTGTAATTGACGCAACATGCAATTTAATGAAACGTTTAAAACTATCAGAATATATTGAAATTATTAAAGGAAATGGAATTAACGTTGCACAACAATACACTATAGACTTTTGTTTAATCGATGCTGACCACTCATATTTATTTGCACAAAAATACATACAAAAATTATTTCCGAAGCTTATAGACAATTGTTTTATTTTCATACATGACAACGTTTCTTACGACAATAGTTTAAAAAAAGATATACAAAAAACTATTTCAAATCAAGAACAAAGGGCGATTAAAGAATATTTGTTATCATCTGGTGCCAACCACTGCTTCCTTAACAAGGTAACTGGAGGAAGACATTTGTCACTTAATAAAAGTTTTTGTAAAAATTTGCAATTGGTTACAGGTGTTAACATGTTTCCTCAAAATACCCTTGTTCCAAGCAGTGTAATATTGAGAAAAAAATGAGTTACGAAGATTATACAGACCAACAAAGACGACAATATGCTAAGTCTGTTCCTATTGATGATTGGCGCAAGCAATTTAAAGGCAAAGCATCTAATCAGAAATTGTTAAACATGGTACCAAAACCAAACTCAACACAAGACACTGCTTTGGATATTGGCGCAGGAGAAGGATATCATACAAAAGACTTAATGGATATGGGGTATGAAGCCGTTGGTATTGAGTTATTAGAAAAGCGTGTTGCCGATGCACACAAATTGGGGAAAACATATGTACAACAAGGAGATGCTCATAACCTTCCGTGGCCAAGTAGTTATTTTTCTGTAGTATTTATGCACGAGGTTTTGGAGCATTGTATGTATCCAGATAAGGTTTTAAAAGAAATTTATAGGGTGTTAAAACCCCGGGGTACGGTAGTAATAAGTCTCCCGCTTGAAGGACACTGGAAGCCACCTCAAGCTGGCAAAAATCACAATTTTAATATACAAGATACACATGTTTGGAAACCAACAGCATTAATGCTTCATAATGAGTTAAAAAAGGCTAGATTTGAAAATTTTACTATAGAATTGTGTGTGTTGGGAGGAGTTGCACACAAAATGAATTATAAAAAAGGTGATAAAGTAAGCGGCTTCAAACCTCACGCATATGTAAAGAGTGAAAAATGAGTCATCAAAATTTATTCATACTAGGAATGAACGATTCAGGCACTACGTTTTTACAAAATACACTTAGTGAATGTGTTAACTGTGTATCTTTTCAAGGTAAAAAAAGACCTAACGGCATGGAAGGTCAGGGAGTATCATTCTGGAAAAAAAAACAGAAGGGTTGGTATCCCCGTGATCTTGATCAGGGAATTACTAAACTATTCTCAGAAAAAAAAGAGGTTTGGGAAAATCCCAAGAATTTTAATTGGAAAGAAATAAAAGGGTCATGGAACGAGGCATGGAAACAAAATCCTCATTGGAACAAGGCTGATCCAAAAATTCTATTAGAAAAAACTCCTTCTGCTATTTTTTCTGTGGATATATACAGGAAACAATTTCCACAAGGAAAATTTATCATTATTCATAGAAATCCATACGCTATTTGCGAAGGCATACAGCGCACAGTAAAAAAATATAAAAAAGTAACTTACGACTTGGAACGTTGTGCTAAACACTGGGTGGAGTGTAGCATAAAGCAAATACAGAATATCGATTTACTATGTAAAGATGGTTCAGCTATATGGTTTAAATACGAAGACATGGTAACTAAGCCGGAACTTATCGCTAAACAAATAAAAGACTTTATGCCCGCTTTGCACGACATAAGCTTTCGAAAGAATGTAATGTGTCATTCTATGGATCCTGCACAAAAACGCCCCATAGTAAACTACAACAACCGCCACCTAAAAAATCTCGCCTCGGGTCAATTCAAAAAAATTAATCAAACACTTGAAAAATGTCCTGATATTATGAAATTTTATGGTTACGAATACAGAAATGAAGCACCATGAGTAAGTATAAACTATTTGATAGAAGTAAAATCAAATTCAAATCTGTAAATGAACGCTTATCTAAATTGCGCATAGAAGAGATCGCTGTTTCACATTTGAGTCAGCCTCCCAAAATAAATTGGCCAACAGAGAGTAGAATAAAAGGATTGGCTAGCGCAATTCTAAAAGCAAGACTAGAAGGCAAGCCAGTTGTGCTATGTATGGGAGCACACCCAATAAAAAATGGTGCATGTAATCTGATAAACGAGTTAGTAAATCGTAATCTAATTACACATGTCGCAACAAACGGAGCTGGTGCAATCCATGATTGGGAATTTGCCAAGTTTGGAAAGTCGACCGAGTGTGTACGCACCAACGTTGCTGTCGGTGAGTTCGGTATATGGGAAGAGACCGGTGTATTCTTCGGGCTATCTGCTCAGTTGGCACTTGAAGAAGATAAGGGTTGGGGAGAAAAAATGGGCGAGCTTATGTATAACAACATTAGTTTCGTTGGTGGTCGCCCAGGTAATTCTTACAAGTGTCGTGAATATAGTGTAATGTTAAATTGTTATAAACGAAACATTCCTTTTACTATCCACCCTGGTATTGGACAGGACATCGTGTACGCTCACCAGTATGTCGACGAAGATGTTGGTTGTTCAATAAATGATTTTTTGATTTTCTGTGAATCAATTAGAAAGCTAGACGGTGGCATTTATCTTTCCGTAGGTTCTTCAGTAATGTCACCAATGATTTTCGAGAAGGCATTGTCCATGTCTCGAAACGTTGAAGGTCCGTTTGACGACTTTGTTATAGCGGTTAATGACCTGTCAGACAGCAATTGGGATTGGTCTCAAGGTGAGCCACCTATTGACAGCCCCGCCTATTACATTCGCTTCATGAAGAGTTTCCACAGAATGGGTGGAGAACTACAATACTACGGAATACATAATATTGATTTTCTACATAACCTGTGCGCCAGCATATGATTTCACATTTTTATGGGAAATTGTCCTGCGGCTCGGGTATAATGATTAGGGTGAAACTATGACTAAAATGTGGGTCAGTGTAAGTGGTATCAATAATCCAAAATATACCATGGCACATATAGAATCACATGATGATCCCGACTTATTTGTAGGTTGGCAACCAGATTTCTGGGATAAAATATACTGTCCGGAAGATGCTCATGCAATATTTGGTATTAAAACAACCAAAGATATTGCTGACGGCGGTGTGTTTTTCTACACTAAAGAATACTGGCCAAACAGAGGAAGTGTTTTTCCAAATAGATTTAAAATAATTGCTTTTGGTCAATTGGAGTGAGAAGTATGGCAAGAGATGTTATTTATGCAAGTGGCATAATGCTTAGCCCAGGAAGTGGTAGTTATAGTCCACAAATGCCTGGAGTTACTGCAATGTCAGCAAGCGGTTACTTCCATTTCGATACACCAGAAGAAGCGGAGTTTAAAAAGAATCCAGAAGCTGTCGACGACGGCGGCGTGTTCTATAGAAACAAGGAGTATAAGAAACATGAAGATTTTCCTACCGATGATTTTGATTGGGATGATGACTTTAGGCGGGCTCACAAGTTGTAGCTGGCTATCTGTTAAGATGACACCTAATGAGGTTGTAGATGCAGTTGCTCGTGGAGATGCAGTAGCACAAATGGCTGTTAGGGCTCCTCCCACTAACGTAAGAGACCGTCAACTCTACTACAATGTTAATGCAGAACTTTGGCGCCAACTAGCAATTTGGTTTGAACTAAGGAAGCCTGATGGCAACTGAAATAATCATAGAGCGACCAGACATTAATACTGTTGCAATAGTAATTAAGTCTGACGAAGTGTACAAAAATACTACACTACTGTTATCACCTGAAGAAGCAAGTTTGCTAGCAAGTAAAATTAATTTTGGCAACTTTGGACACATGGTAGTAGGAACATGACAGAAATTAGTGTAGATACACACGGCGATAGTGTTACTATAATTATCAAGTCTGAAGAGGTGTTTAAAAACGCAGTTATTATATTATCCAAAGAAGAAGCAAAAGAACTGGCGGGAGAAATTGCCGCATCTACAATGGGCCAAATGGTAGTTAGTGACTAATGGATATAGACAAAGTATACTGTAAACATGTGTTGTTTAGTTATTTACCAGCTCCTCTTACTCGGATGAGTATGGATGTAATGTCTGATGGAAGACTTGCTTGTAAAAGATATGCAGTTGGAATTTCTTATGATTTATTACATTACCAACGTACTGTATCATATAAACGAAGTGTAATGCATAATGCAATGAGACAAATGCACCAGAGGTTTGTAGAAGATAACGTACAATCTATAAATGAACAATCGTTTAAAATAACAAGTAATAACTTTGGCAACGTTTGGACAATTGCTATTGACGCATACATTATTAACGATAACCTCGCCGAGGGCGGGATATTTTACGAAAGGAATGAGACATATGCCCAGCTTGTCTGATAGATTTTGGACTAAAGTAAAGAAAGCTGGCAAAGATAAATGTTGGTTGTGGACTGCAGGAATGGATGAAAATAACTACGGGATGTTAAGAAATGGAACAAAAATGGAAAGAGCCCACAGGGTGTCCTGGATGTTAAATAAGGGTTTAATTCCAAATAATATCCATGTGTTACATAATTGTGATAATCCCCAATGTGTTAATCCCAATCATTTGTTCCTTGGTACAAATTTAGACAACATAGCAGATAAAGTTCGTAAAGGAAGACAGTCAAGAAAAGGACATGGTAAGAAAGGGATTGAGGCGCCGAATGCTAAATTGACAGATGAACAAGTAGATTATATTCGCAAATACTATATCCCATTTAGCAGAACTTTTGGGTGTAGAGCACTAGGAAGAAAATTTGGAGTCTGTAATCAAAATATAAGTGCTATTGTAAATATGAAAAGGAGAATATGATGCCAAGCCTCTTAGTCGAAGCAAGAGCAAAGACAATTACGGCTAACCTCTTTGTTAAAGTATTGGACGAATTGGCCGAAGGTGGAACCGGCATTGATAGTGCTCACGAATGGTGGGATATACATAGGACGGAGTTGATGGGCTTATCAATTGCAGAGGCTATCAACATTTTCAACAATGCAAAAAAGAAAAAGAATCTTGCTGCAAAGTATGACGAATTAGTTGCTGCAATGTCTTGGAAAGAAAAAATCGAATTCCTTGAAGTTGGCGTCGATGAACTACGATACGCAAACAGTAAAAAGCTGCGCACTATGGCATTAGTCTGGGCTGTACTTCGAACCAGTCCTAAAATCATTTCAGTTATCATGGCGGTAGTTTAAAATGTTCAATAGAAAAATTAAACAGTTAGAAGACTTTTATAAACAATCTCCTACTACGTTGTGGGAAAAACTTCTAGCATTTTTAATATTACTATTTATTGTTCTAATGTTAGTAGTAGCAAGTGTAGCATTATTTGCTGGAGAAGGTGGAGAACAAATCAAGATTATACTTCCAGATAATGGTGTCGGTTCCGAATGGATTGTTGCCATAGCAGCAATAATTGGTACTGTTTTGACAGGAGTTGGCGTTTGGGTTAATTACCGAAGAAAGAAGTAAACTAATGCACGTAGAGATTGCCCAATGTTCTGGTTGTGGACGTCAAAAGTGTAGACTTAAGGTAGTTAGAGAAAAAGATTCATTCTGGTTTACATGTACAGAATGTGATAGCAAATTCAAAAAGCATTTGGAACTCATAGACGCTCAATGTGAAATAGAAAGGTTACATGACAGAATAACTCTTCTTAAAAAGGAACAAAACGATGGATAGGTTTTGGTCTAAAGTTGATAAACGTGGTCCTAATGACTGTTGGAATTGGACAGCTTCTAAAAACGAAGATTTCATGGAAAAACTCACAGGGCATATAGAATTTCTTGGCTTATACATAATGGCCCAACAAATTTAGATGTGCTTCACCTATATCAAGGAACACAATTTCATAATATGAAAGATCCTAACATATGAATAAGCTACAAAAGTTTCTCATAATCACAGCAGCAACTCTGTTCCTTGCCGCCTTTCTCAACGTAGCTTTTCAGCCATACCTTTACACAGTTAACGGCCATAGTATGTTTCCAACAATTTTTCATGGAGACATATGTGTAACAATAAACAAAACTTTATTTATGAGCCACGAATACAAACGCTACGATGTAATATCGTTTAGAGAAGAGAATGGATCCAAACATGTAATCAAAAGGATATTGGGATTGCCCGGAGAACATATTGAAATTAAAGATAGCGTCATCTATATAGATGGAGACGCTAGACGTAGTGCAAACATTTTACTTAATAAAATGGACGAAACTCGTGACCTGATTCTTGGTCCTGATGAATACTATATGTTAGGTGACAATAGACCATACTCATATGACTCTAGAATTTATGGTCCTATTAAAAAATGGCAAATAAGAGGAAAGGTCTGGTTTAGATGGCGAGCGCTAACAGGTCTTTAATGGGAGTAAGGTTGATCCTGGAGGAGTTTGGAATAACAATAGGAAAAAGTCTAAGTGTTGCAATTCCTTCTCTAGACATGGACGCCATTTCTTCCAGTATTTCGTTGTTACAAATATCACATCCAATGGATTACTCCTTCGGAATAGTAAGCGTTGAAGGAAAGCAAAGAATAAGATCAATGAAATTAATAATGGATGTAGAAGAATTACAAAGAAAAATATGTACCGGCGAACTTATGATTACAGAGAGGCAATTTAGGCTAAATGATCAGGTAAAAAGAAAAATACGAAACTTGTTGCCTCATGTAGAGGCGCCGGAGCATGCACAATTTACCAATAGACAATGGTTTTGTTTTTTAGGATTTTATAACATAATATATAAACGACTAAACCGTTCAACACTTATAGAAGTTTTAATGAAAAATTACCCAGATTGTTTACCGTACATAGACATAGCAGAAGAGGCAATAAAAGAAATTGAATTCACCAGTAACTACTACATCTAAACCGCTCCTATCACTCATGATTCCAGTTTCTCCTGGAGAACATGAGCGTCTAGCGGTAGTACTATCAAGACTTACTCTAAACAAGAGTTTGTTTCCAGATCATACGTTCGAGGTTATTATTTGCGATTCTGGAGATAGCGGACTCAATCGTGAGATATGCGACACTCTTTCCAAAGCAATACCAATCAAATATATTTATGTGCCAGTAGGTAAATCTATTAGCCATGTTTACGCTCGCAATGTTATGCTAAGGGTGGCCGAGGCTGACATAATTGGAACTATTAATGTAGATCACTGGCCCTCTGAGCACTTAATCTATGGTATGCTTAATCCCTTCATAGAGGACAGTGATTTCAGATTTGAAGAGTATTGGGAAGGAAAGCTATTTACAAGTAAAATAAAAGATGTCTACGAAACAAAGTTATTCGGTCAATATATTGAAGGAACTATTGACGTTTTAAATCGTGGCTATGTTGTTTCTACTAAAGAGTCGAAATTAAACTTAGATCCAGAGAAACTTCCTTCAGAACTTGTTATGCAACAATATGCAGGCGTTAAAATTCATGATATATTTAAAGAGGCCCAAATTCCTCATGGCAAAAACAACAATTTGCAAGCATGGGCTATACGTAGAGAACATGTTGTAGCATTAAATGGATACGATGAAGAATGTTGCCTTAGTAACAACGATAACTGGCATGAAAGACTACAAGCAAAGGCTGATCTATTTGACGGACAAAATTTCAATTTCTGTGCAATAAACATGGACGACAAACCCTGTGTGCAGTCTGATAAAAAAGTATTTTTCTTAATGGCAAATGCATTATGGCCTTGGGGTAGGTTATTAGAGTATTCTTTCTCAGTAATAAATGGAGTTTACAGAGAGTCAGAAGATCACGAAAAATGGATTAGAAATACGTGTATGGATATGCCAAACTACGTAGAAAGTCCACACTGGAATGACATAGATCAATTAATAAAGGAGCTGAAGATACATGTGTGATTTAAGTATTATTGTGCCGGCAGCACCGGGACGATATGATCGTATTGAATCTATTTTTAAAAGACTAAAGCTTAATAAAAGCAGGCGTGGACAAATTAACTTTGAGTTAGTCCTTGTTGATAATTCTAAAAACCAAGAGTATCAAAAGCTGGCCAGGCATTATGAAATGTATTATACAGTAAAATATATTTCGCTGCCATTCAGTCATCCTTATCCTAACCCTTCTTACATGCGGAATGTAGGATTTCGTATTGCGACTGGTGAAATCTTTACTATGATTGATGCAGATCATTGGGTATCTGAAGATTTTATTGAAGGTGTATTAGAACCGTTTTATGATAAACCAGAAAATGTTACTGGATTACCAGCCTTTGTTCTAAATACTGGCTTTATGATTGATACTAGTAAGGGTAATGCTGGAGAAAATGTTACACGTGTTAACGACTCTTTAATTGCTGGTTCAGATTTTATGACATTTGCCGACGCAATGGCGACCTGTGGCATTCGTGGTCCTGTTGAATCTAATAGAGTATGGTTAGCATCCTATCCAGCAGAAACATTCCTAGCAATTAACGGATACGATGAACGTTATGTTACAGGTTATAGTCGTGAGGATGACGACATATACTATAGGCTCGCTTCTAGACTACCAATTCATGCAGGTTCATATAGCACGTTTGCAGGCGTTCACCTGTGGCATCCACAAGGTGCCAGGAATCAGGACCTGAATACATTAAACAGAAAATACTACGATAGTATTAACCCAGCCGATGCAGTTCGTAATAAGGATCATGAATGGGGCAAAATGATTATTGGTGGCTTCAGTATTATTCAGTGTGAGAAGCGTAGCTTCGTAGAGCATGAAAAATGGATAGAAAAACAAAATATAGTCTCAGCATACATAAAGAGTCAACCATGGTTTAACTTCGAAGCAATCGGGAGTAAGTTTGCATGATAATTGGAATCAAGTCAGGCACATTTACAATTCTAACTAAAGGACATATTGAGTGTCTAAAGTTTTGTAATTCTTTATGTGACCATTTAATCGTTGTTATAAATACCGATGATTATTTAGTACAGAAAAAGGGCTATTGTGCTGTCCCACTTGAAGAACGTATTGCTGTACTCCAGTCTATAAAATACGTAGATAAAATTATTTCATACGGTGAGCCAAGTGAACATCAATTGATACAAAGAATTAAAGATTCTAGTGCTGCCGATGAAGTTTTAACAGTATTTCATGCATTAAATACACATCAAAAGAAATTTATTCCTGGGCAGGGCATTGCTGATCGCATAATCTTTTGTCCAGACACTGAGTCATCTTCGACTACCGACATTATGAATGCAATAACG
>SDBV01001173.1_pt1 | contig 39212 bp, 29 predicted proteins | sample 2277081 | NCBI WGS metagenome assembly SDBV01 (sample SAMN10402039, study PRJNA504765) | marine sediment metagenome | isolation source: marine sediment core GS10_PC15, 223 cmbsf | place: Arctic Ocean: Southern Knipovich Ridge | collected 2010 | reverse complement strand
TTGGGAACCAGGGTGCAAGCTGGAACTTGGGAACCAGGGTGCAAGCTGGAACTTGGGAACCAGGGTGCAAGCTGGAACTTGGGAACCAGGGTGCAAGCTGGAACTTGGGAACCAGGGTGCAAGTAGTGTAGGGTGGGCACTGCCCACCAAAAACCGCTTTACGTTCGCGAGATCATCTTACGTTCGCGATACAATAATTGGTGGGCGGTGCGCACCCTACCACCTCAACCGGCGTTGGTCATCGCTTTGACCTGTCGGCGGGCTTCGTCGGCGGAGAGGTGGACCTCGGGCACGTTGAGGTGGGGATCGAGCGAAATGTCGTCCGACTCGGTGGGCGACTGCAATTGGTCGACTTCCTGCTCCAAGGCATCGAGCCAGGCGGGGACCTCGAAACCGGCCCCGCTGAGTTCGCTCGTGAAGGGGCCGATTTGCTCTTCGAGTTGGCGGAAGATCGCCGGATCCCGGCCGTCACGCAACTCGTCGATCGCCGGACGGACCAGGGCGCAAAGGCGATCCACGGCCAAGGGCCGCACGAAACGTTCGCCGATCCGGTCGGCCACGCTCGGCAGCCGCATGCCGTACTTGCGGACCAGTCGGGCCAGGCGTTTGACGTGGTCGTCGGCGATCGCGTCGGTCCGCCGGGCGACCGCCTCGCGCCAGCTTTCGGCCGCCTCCTGACGACCGCAGCGGACCAGCACCTCGTGGGCCAGCACCACCGGCTGCAGGTTCCAGGCCACCCGATCGTAACTGGACCTAAGCCTAAGGAAATCCAGCAGCGTGTAGAGCAACTCGCCGCGGTCCGACTGGGTGGTGGTGCTGTTGTAGTCGATGTATTCCGCGTAGTTCTCGACCACGGCTTCCAGGGTCACGCTGAGATGGTCGGCCGCCTCCTCGCGCCCTAGCGGGTCTTCCAGTTCTTGCAACAGCCTCAGTTCGTCCTCCGCGTCCGGTTCCTCTTCAAGCGACCGCAACCACGTATCGACGCCTTGGTGCAGAATCGCCCGCAGGTTGCCCATGTTCATGAAATGCTGCGTGAACAGGTCGCCCCCGTAACGCTCGATGAACTCTTTCAACCGCCGCCAGCGATGATCGCGGACCGTTTCCAGCACGGAAAGCCGGACCCCGCGGCTGTGGACCAGCCAGCACCGCAGCAGCGCTTCGGTAGTCTCTTCCAGGCAAGCGATCAACTCCTGATCGGAGCGGAGTTCCGCCGCACCGGACGGCGTCGGGCGCCAGTCTTCGGAGGAAACCACCAGGCAGCGGACGATCCCCTGGCAGCCGATCTGAAACATCTGGTCGAACTCGGTGATCGCACCCTGGCCGACCGGATGGTCGATTTCCATGTCCTGGATGGTTTCGATCAGCCGGCACGTTTCCTGCAACAGACCCAACCGCGGCAGGTACGCCAGCAAACGCCGCAGCACGCACTGGATGTTCCGCGAGGCCACCACCCTAAGGGGATTCCCGCCTCGAACCAGGGCCACGTAGAGCAGCGGCTGGCAGCGCAGCGCCGCGATCAACTCCGGCCAGTCGCGGCGCACGGCCGCCGCATCGCCGCGGAGCAACGCCCGGAGCGTTTTGCGGGCCGGTTCTTCCCAGCGGTTTTTCTCATCGGCGGTGGTTTGTTGAGAACTGTCACCGGCGAGGCCGGCGGCCGGCTGGTGTGGCCCCATGGCGGCCGCGATCATGCGGCCGGCGTCGGCGGTCTCCACGCACGTGCCGATGATCTGCTCCACCAGCGTCTCCTTGATCCCTCGGTGGCGGTCGTACTCGACCAGGGCCTCGTGCGTGCCCCGGGGCGGCGCAATGCGATGGCGGTGGACCGCGCTGAGCAATTCCGACAGCCGCCTGCCGTTGTCGGTCGCCTGCTGAAGCCAGCCGGCCAGCACCTCGTCGCGGGCCGTGCCGGACTCGTCCGGTGATACTTCGTCGACTTCGGCGGAGGCCACCGCCGCCAGCTTCCATAACTTCGCCAACATCGTCAGAAAGGACAACCGCGTAACGATCCGCTCGGCTTCGTGCACCAGTTCGAAGTCGCTCGGATCGAAACCGCTTTCGAGCATTTCCCCCTCGAACCCGTCGTCGGTGCTGTCGCGATACGTGACGTTTTCATAGGCCGCGCCGAAGAGATCGTCCGCGTCGTCCACCTCGTCCTCTTCTTCCTCCAGGTCGCCGTCGCCCGAGGCCTCGCCGGCCAGCTCGAACTGCGGCACCTGCCAATGCTCCTCGGCGTTGGCTTCGAGGTAGTCGAGGAACTTATGGGACAGCGGCCAGCGATCTTCCTCTGCCACGTGGCGCCCGGCGGTGTCCTTACCGGCGGTGTCCTTGCCGGCGGTGTCCTTGCCGGCGGTGTCCTTGCCGGCGGTGTCCTTGCCGGCGGTGTCCTTGCCGGCCGGCGTGCTCGGTTGCCACAGATCCTCCATCCATCGCAGCGCCAGGTCGTGGAAACAGTAGTTCTCGTCGACCAGGGGGATCTGGTCGGCCCCGCTGAGCCACTGCACCAACAGGGCCATGGCGGCGACCGCGTCGCGCTGCTGCAACAGGGCCTCGACCACCAGGGCGTAGGCCTTGGCCGTGTGGAATTGCCCGACGTGTCCCCGCCAAAAGGCGATATCGCCGGCGGCGGTCCCCGCTTGGTGCCACGACTGCAACGCCGCCGCCACGTGGTCGGCCGACTCCCGGGTCTCTCGGCCGGAGATCCCCTCGACCGCGCTGACCTCGAGCGTGGCGAATTGGTCCCACCACCGGGCGAGCCGATCGAGTCCTTCGGACAAGGATTGCTGCAACGAAACGTTTCCGCCCGCGGCGGCCTCCTTCTGAATCCGCACGTACAGATCGAAGATCTCGCCGACCAGGTCGATCAGTTCGTCGGCCCGATGATCGTGGACGCTGTTTTCCGGCGCCGGAAACAGGCTGTATTGGGCGCCGAAGCCCAAGATGTTCCAGGGATCCACCAAACCCCCGCACTCGATGGCCCGATGCATCAGATCCTCGATCTGAGGCAGCATGGCGGCCGCCCGATCGAGCCGGCCTTGTTCGACCTCGACCCCGGCGGCGCTGAGGCGGCAATGGACGTCGCATTGCATTCGGGCGGAGACGACCGGCACGACGCGGACCTGCCGGGTGGCCGCCTCGGTGAATCCCATCCGCGCGAAAAGCTGCGCCAGGTGGACGTGCTGCAACTGCTCGGCCCGACGCCGGGCCAGGTGCTGGTTGAAGTGCTGCCGCGCGCCACCCAGCGGCTGCCGCAACGCGGCCGCTTCCCGCCGAAGCCGCTCGGCGTGCCCGCCGGAGAGCTTCGCCATCAGCCGCTCGTAGAACTCGTCGCGATAGGCGGCGATGTGTTGTACCAGCGTGGCCAGCGTAGCGTCCGATCCGTGGGCGCCGGGCCGGTTGCCGCTGACGCCCGAACCCATCAGCATCGTACCGGCCAATACGGCCGCCGCCTCGAACAGCACCTCCTCGTAGGGCAACTTGCCGCGGTCCCCCACCCGCCGAAGCATCGCCTCCAGCGAAACCTCCTGGAGCACGAATCGGCGGCTGAGTCCCGAGTTGTCCAGACGGTTCATGTCCCACTGGCCAAACAGGTAGTTCGGCCGCTTGTTGATCGGATGGTCGAAATCGTACGCCCGGGGGTCGACCGACAGCTCATCGAGCATCGCCGGATCGAACCATGCCCGAAACAGCAACGACGAATCGGTCGCCTCGAGGATCGTCAAGGCCGTGGCGATCAGTTCGTGGTAAGGCCCCACGGCCACGCCGGCCCCGCGAACGTAGAGCGGGATCGGCTGCACGTACTCGTGCGGGTAGGGCTGGATTTTCTGCTCGGTTTCCAGCACCGCCACCGGCCGGTGGCCGAGGAAATCGTTGAGCCGGTCCAGCGCGCCGCGAACGATCCGATCCGACTCGTCCCACGGACCGCCTTGTTGCAACACGGCCTCGCACACCCGGCCGATGAAGAACGGCTGAAACAGCCGCTCGTCGGTCTGGTTCAACAGCAAATCGCGATGGTGGCGCCGGTAGGCCGGCAAGGCCTCATCGAAGACCAGTCGCAGGGCCGCCTCGGCTTGGTCGACCCGGCCAAAGGCGTCGTTGTGGCCGCGAAGCTGCTGCAGATCCGCGCGCAGCACACCGGCCGTCGTCTGCCAGGTCGGCTCCGTCCTATCCCCGGCGCGATCGATCAGGCCGAACAATCGGTTGAAGTTATCGAGGAAACTGGGGTCCGGAGTTCCGGAAGAGAAGTTCAGATATCCGAGGATTTCCTGCGAAACCTTCCGGGCGTCGGGGCCCAACTCGTTGAGATTCATTCACCCATCTCTCGGGTGGTGGACAACCCTTCTGTCCATGATTGTCGTTGCGGGAAAGGGTGTCTTTCACCACGGTGCCAGGTCGAAACCACCGCAACTTCCCCATGGTATGCCGAGCAGCCGATCTGGTCCAGGCGGCCCATACAATCCATGGCGAATGGCCCGAGGACCCGCCGGCCGGATACGTCCACTTGACAAAAGAATTGGAATTAGGTACGTTGTGTCATAGGTATGTAGTTGCATACAATGGAAAAGAGAGCGATTGGCTTGCCCAGATGCCAGTCTAGCTGTGGCAGCCGCTCAAAAGAACTGCTGCTGATTTGCCGCGACTCTGTTTTTGTGATGTAAGTTCTGTGTTGCTAAGCCTTTACGAGCAAAGGCGAATTATCATGGGAGATAACGACAAAGAGCGAGCGAAACAGATCATTGTGGAGGTCATTCGTCAGGCCGGCGGCACGTTTGACAACAAGACGAATCTCTTCAAGGCTTTCTACTACGCCCATCTGCTGTTTGCGGAATCCCAGCCGGGCTATCTGTCATCGTGGCCGATCGTCCGCATGCCGCGCGGGCCCGGCATCCACCGTTTTGATATTCTGCTCGGAGAATTGATGGCCGAGGGGAAAGTCGAGACAAAACAGATTTCCAAAGGGTCTTACTCCGGGTTCAGGTTCCAAGTGTCCGGCAAGGCGGAGACGCACGATTTGCTGACCGCAGCCGCGATTGAATCGATTGCGGATGCAGTCAAGCGGGTCGAGGGCAGGTCGGCCGAGCAAGTCAGCCACGACAGTCACGAAACGTCGCGGGCGTGGAGAAACTCCAAAGACGGAGATGAATTGAACATTTACGTCGATCTCATCCCCGACGAAGAGTATCAAGCCCGGAAGGCGCGCATGCAACAATCGGCGGAAGCGTTTGCCGACTGGGGCTAGCTGTACCACGCCTCGATCCAGCCAAGATAAGCCGAGTGCGTCGCCGAATCGGCCACCAGTTGATGCAAATCTTTGGCCCTCCTGGCCCTCGTCTCATCTTGTTGTGGCGCGCCGATCGATTCGTCCAAGAAATCGATCACGGCAATGCAAACCACGCCGTCCAGTAGATTCGGCGGGGATTGGCAGAGTTCCACGAGCGCTCGGGCGGCGATCTTCCGGCACGACGGATCCGACTCGAACGCATCAATCACAAAGTCGCGTAATCCTCTCTGACGAGCGAATTCGGCCGGATTCAGCCGGAAATGCTCACACGCTTGATCGATGCATCGCTTGAATTTGGCGCGAAGTTCCATTGCTTGCGAAGTTCCATTGCTTGCGGTCGTGGAAGTAGGCAAATTGGCCAGCCCGGCCGATCGGTATCGTGCAGATCCGGACGATAGCTAAATTTGATATAATGTTCAACGTCCGGTTTGGACAGGGAGACCCTCACGACAGGGGGTGTCGCAGTACCTCGCATCACTCGGACTGTTTTAGGCGTGCTTTTCAACCGCCTTCCGATTATCATGTAAGGGTCGGAACCCATTCTCGGACCCTCGATCATTGGCGGCTCCGCCGGTCGGGGTACAGATTCGCTTAGAGGACGATCATGACGCAACGTTTCGTCATTGCCGCCGCAATGGTGGCCGCGATGGGCGCCGGTGGCCCGGCGTCGGCCGCCGTGCGAAGCGGCATCATTGCGCAAACCGACGCCCTTCGCCACGGTCTGGCCCGGCCCTGGTTTACGCAAGTTCAGATGGATCGCAGCCGGGCACGAGTTCACGCCATCGTGCTGCACAACGGGGTTTTGTTCGTACAGACCAACCGGGCCATGGTCCACGCGATCGACGCCGAGACGGGCAAGACCCTTTGGGCCAAGCAGGTCGGACGCCCGGACCATCCCAGCATGACCCCCGGAGCAAGTCAGAACCTGCTGGCGGTTGTCAACGGGTCGCGGCTCTACGTCTGCAACCGGCACAACGGAGATCTGCTCTACGAGGTCCAGGTCGGCGGCGCGCCCGGCGCCGGTCCCGCCGTCAGCGAAAAGAGGGCCTATGTGCCCATGGTCACCGGGCTGGTGATGGCCTATCGGCTTCAGCCGCTTAGAGATCCGCTGGTGGAGTTGCTGAAGGTCAAGGAAAAGCCCAACGCCGAGGAAATCGCCAAGGCGGAAGAAGATCGCCGCGAGAACCTCCGACTCCGGCAGGAATTTATCCCGCCGCTGTCCTGCCAGTCGTTCGGCCGGGCCCTGGTCCAGCCGCTGGTCATCCGGGAGGACGAAAGCGAAGAATGCGTCGTTTGGCCCACCGACCGCGGATATCTGAACATCGGCCGCATCGATCGGCGGGAAGAGGACCGCTTTGCAATCAATTTTCGGCTGGAGACCAGCGCAGGCATCGCGGCTCGGCCGACGTACCTGCGGCCGGATCCGAACGATCCGGGCAGCTCGGGCGTAATCTTCGCGGCCTCGCGCGACGGCTTCGTCCATGCCATCCGGGAGAAAGACGGCCAGTCGTTATGGCGGTTCTCGACCGGCGAGCCGATCCTGGAGCCGGCCGTGGTTATCAAGGAAGAGGTCTTCGTGGCCACCCAGCCCGGCGGGATGTATTGCCTGGACGCCAAAACCGGCCAGGAAACGTGGTGGGCACGTGGAGTCTACCAGTTCATCGCGGCTAGCAACCAGCGAGTTTACGTGGCCGACAAGATCGGCCGAATCCTCGTGCTCAACATCAAGACCGGCGCCCGGCTCGACACCTTCGACGCCGTCAGCCTGCCGATCAAGCTGATCAACTCCGACACCGACCGGCTCTACCTGGCCACCGAAACCGGGTTGATCCAGTGCCTGCACGAGTTGGAGCACTCCGAGCCGATCCGCCATGGCGCGGCCCGCCAGCAGGCCGCAGCCGCAAAACAACCCGCCGCCAATCCGCAGCCCGGCGGCGGCCCTCTTCCCGAGGACGTTTTCAACGGACCAAAGCAAGACCCCTTCGGAAACATGGATGACGGCGACCCCTTCAATTGACCTCCTCTTCAAAGCAGCCATGGGCCAAAGTCAGCGGAGTAGGGAGCGGAAGAACGGGACGGTGGAAAAAGGGGACGGGGGGCTTTTTCTACTCAAAATGCCTGCACGCTGAGCAAAGGTCGCGGAAAAAGCGCCCCGTCCCCTTTTTCCGCACGCACTTGATTTCTGGGGTGGCTGGCGGCTGAGCGCAGCGAAGCCCCAGCAGCACAAACCTGGGGCTTCGCTGCGCTCAGCCACCAGCCACCCAACTCGCCATTTTGTCGGCGACAGATGCACCATCAGCCTCACCAACATCCAAACTCACCGCCCGAAAAGCCAAAGGGCACTTTCCTGACTTCGCTCTCTTGCGTATACCACCCCCCTTGCCCCGTTGGGCGCTTGACTACCGGAGGCAAAATCCTTAAACCATGAAGCTGGTGTGTCCTGGAAAAACCTCCCCCTGAAAGGTATATCCGATGCGGTCGCCTCCCGTCCAACGTGCCCTGATCAGCGTTAGTAACAAGCTGGGGCTTGCCGGCTTCGCCCGAGGGCTGACCGCCGCCGGTGTGGAAATCTACAGCACCGGCGGCACGCGAAGACATCTCGAGGCCGAAGGCATTTCGGTCCGCGACGTGGCCGACTACACCGGGTTTCCGGAAATGATGCAGGGGCGGCTGAAGACGCTGCACCCGGCGGTCCACGGCGGAATCCTCTGCCGACACGACAACCCCCAGGACCTGAAATCGCTGGCCGAGCACGGCATCGTGACCTTCGAACTGGTGGTGGTCAACCTGTATCCGTTCGAGACCACCGTCGCCCGGCAAGGCGTGACGGTCGACGAGGCGATCGAGCAGATCGACATCGGCGGTCCGACCATGGTTCGGGCGGCGGCCAAGAACCACAAGTTCACCACCATCGCCACCAGCACGGAACAATACTCGGCGATCCTGGACCAGATTGCCGCCGACGGGTGCACCACGCCCCAGCTCCGCCGGAAGCTGGCCGGCGAGGCCTTTGCCCACACCGCCCGATACGATCGCGCCATTGCCGACTTCTTTGCCGGCCAGACGGCCGAGGGACCATTCCCGGGCACGCTGAACATGGGCTTCCAGCGCAAGGCCGTGTTGCGTTATGGCGAGAACCCGCACCAGCAGGCCGCCCTCTACGCTCATCCCGGCACCCCGGGGGCCAACGTCGTGGCGGCCCGGCAACTGCACGGAAAAGAGCTTTCCTACAATAACCTGCTCGACCTGGACAGCGCGTTGGGCATCGTGCGCAGCTTGTCCCAACCGGCGGCCGTGGTGATCAAACATAACAACCCTTGCGGGGCCGCCGCGGCCGACACGCTGGCCGAGGCCTTGCGACAGGGCATGGCCGGCGACCCGGTCAGCGCGTTCGGATCGGTACTGGGACTCAACCGCGTGGTCGACGCCGAGACGGCCGAGGTGCTGGCCGCCCCCGGACTGTTCATCGAGGCCATCGTGGCGCCCGACTTCGACGAAGCGGCCTTGGAAATCCTCACCACCAGGCCCAAGTGGAAAGCCAACGTGCGGCTGTTGAAAGTCGGCGATCTCGAGACGGCCCCAGAAGCATGGGCCTATCGGTGCATCGGCGGCGGCATGTTGATGCAGCAGGCTGATGCGTCGGACGATCCCGAACCGCAGTGGAAAGCCGTTACCGACGCCAGGCCCACCGAAGCCCAAATGGCCGATCTGCGGTTCGCCTGGGCCATGGTGCGGCACGTGAAGTCCAACGCGATCGTGCTTTGCAAGAATCAGATGTTGCTGGGCGCCGGTGCGGGGCAGATGAGCCGGGTCGATTCGGTCGAGATCGCCATCCAGAAGGCGGGTAACCGCGTGGCCGGTTCGGTGCTCGGCTCCGACGCCTTCTTCCCTTTCCCCGACTCGATCCAACGGGCCGCCTCCGCCGGCGTCGCCGCGGTGATCCAGCCCGGCGGATCCCGCAAAGACGACGAAGTCGTCGCCGCCTGCAACCAGCACGGACTGCCGATGATCTTCACCGGGCGACGGCATTTCAAGCACTAGATGCCTACGATGCCGACCATCCTCGATGAAATCGTCGACAGCAAGCGGAGCGAAATTGCCCGGGCAAAGGTGGCTGCGCCCGAGAGTGCTTTGCGCGAGCGGCTAGCTGATGCCCCGCCGGTGCGCGATTTCTTCGCCGCCTTGGCCCAGCCCGGATTGATCTCGCCCGGATTGATCCAGCCCGGCCCGATCCGGTTGATTGCCGAAGTGAAGAAGGCCAGCCCGTCGAAAGGGGTCATTCGGGCCGACTTCGATCCGGTCGGAATTGCCCAAACGTACCAGGGCCATGGGGCCGCCTGTATCAGCGTGCTGACCGACGAGCCGTACTTTCAGGGCCGCCTGGAGTATCTTCGCCAGGTCCGTGCGGCGGTCGATCTGCCCGTGCTGCGGAAGGATTTTGTGATCGACGCCTACCAGGTCGTCGAAGCCCGGGCCGCCGGGGCCGACGCGGTGCTGCTGATCGCCGAGTGCCTCGACGACGCGTTGCTGCCGGCGCTGCACGACGCCGTCGTCGAGTTGGGAATGACGCCGTTGGTGGAACTGTTCAAGCCGGCCAATTTGCCCCGTGTGCTTCAGACCGGGGCACGGTTGGTGGGGATCAACAATCGCGATTTACGGACGTTCGAAACCGACCTGGAGCATACGCTGCGACTGAGGCGGCAGATTCCCGACGACCGCGTGGTGGTCGCAGAAAGCGGCATCCGCACCCGCCGCGACGTCAGGCGGCTGGAGTCGGCCGGCGTGGGCGCGATGCTGGTGGGCGAAAGCCTGATGGCCCGTGCGGACATCGGCGCGGCGGTGGATGAACTGCTCGGAAGTTAAGGACTCGTATGGGAATTACTTCCCGAATTGAGGGTGTCTGGGAATTCGAGGCTGTAGGGAACGGCCTCCGTGCCGTTCCGTGGAGCCGCCGATCGCGGCGGAACGGCACGGAGGCCGTTCCCTACAGAGATCTCCGGCGTTTCGAATTCCCGGACACCCTCAAGTAATTCCCATACGAGTCCTAAAGGGGTTTCGCGGGACGGCGTCTTGGACCCCTGCCGATCAGGAGAAATCGATGCCCTCCCGATAAGGCGGATTGAGTAGTTGGTTTGCCGCCTGGGAGTTCTTGAACTGCAACTTCTCGGCGTCCCAGTACAGCTTCTCTTGGGTGCGGATGGCGATGTTGCCCATCAAAATCACCGCGGCCAGGTGGCCCGCATGGTCGACGAAGTTGCTGCCGGCCGGCTTCCCGCCCTTGCAGGCGTCGATCCATTCCTGGTAATGTCCGGGGGATCGCGGCAGCTTTTGCGGCGGCTTTCCCAGCAGCTTCGCCTTGGCTTCCGGCAGAAGCTGGTGCTTCAGCAGCAGGCCCTCGTCTCCGACAATCAGCGTGCCGTCGCCCTCAAAAATGTTGCGGGCGGCGACCTCTTTGGGCAAGGGAGCCATCATGCCGCCGTCGTACCAGCGGAGCACGATCTCGGGCCGGTTGCCTTCGGCAGCGAAGCGGAAGGTCACGATCGAGGCCAACGGCGCCGTTTCGTTCTTGATCTGAGGCGGCGCGTTGAAATGGGTCGAGCAGGCTTCCACGCTCTCGGGCCAACCGAGCTTCAGGGCCTTGAACGCGGCCGACAGGTTGTGACAACCAATGTCGCCCATCACGCCGGTGCCGAAATCCCACCACCCGCGCCAGCTAAACGGAAGATAGCAGGGATGGTACGGCCGCATCGGCGCCGGACCGACCCACAGATCCCAATTCAGATGCGAGGGCACGGGCGGCGTTTCCTTGGGCCGCGGGATGCCGCGCGGCGAGATGTCGGGCCGGCGGTTCGACCAGGAGTGGATCTCGCGGACCTTGCCGATCGCGCCCGCCCAGATGTACTCGCAGATCAGCCGCGCGCCTTCGCCGGCCTGGCCTTGGTTTCCCATCTGGGTGGCCACGTTGGCCTGTTTGGCGGCCTTGGCGACCTCGAGCGCCTCGTAGACACTATGGGTCAGCGGCTTTTGGCAGAAGACGTGCTTGCCCATCTTCAGCGCCCGCATCGTGACCACCGCATGGTTGTGGTCGGGCGTGGCGACCATCACCGCGTCGATGTCTTTCTGCGAGTCCAACATTTTGCGGAAATCGGTGTAGACCTTGGCCCCGGGGAAAGGCTTTGCTACGGCCCCCGCGCGGTTGGCATCCACGTCGCAAACGGCCACGATGTTTTCGGTGGGCACCCGGCGGACGTCGCCGGAGCCCATGCCGCCGACCCCCACGCCGGCGATGTTCAGCTTGTTGTTGGCCGACGGCTGCCCGGGCGCCCCCAAAACGTGGCGGGGAATGATCGTAAGGGTGGCCGCGGCGGTGGCGCCCGCCAGGAACTGTCGCCGGTTCGGTCCTTGCTTGGTAGTCATCGGTCTACCTCCATCTCGGGATACGATTGAGTCAATGTAGCCATCTCGCTGGAGCGAGATGAGGCTTCGTCTCGCGGAGCGAGACGGCTACTATCCGCCCGCACATTCTAATACATCGATTTCCGTTTGTCTTGCCCTCGGCAGCCTGACCTGCGACCCGTGGTGCGTCGGATTCTGCGAACCCGGTTTGTTGAAGACCATGGAGGGGGCACGACCCACCTTGTAGAGCCGACCAGACGAGCACTTGTTATATTGACACTACGGAGCCAAGTGGTAGGTTGGCGGGAGAGACTTCGACGGGGTCCACCCTCGCAAAGGTCCCGATCCCGTGGCCGTGTTTCTGGAGTTTCTGATGTCCGTCTCGCTGTTTGCCTTTCGGATCTCGTGGATGGGCGCCCTGGTTCTCATGGCGGCGGCGTTCGTCGTCTGGTTTGCGTATCGTGCCGTCGTCGACACGATCGAGTGGTTCAGGGATGAGATCCTGTCCGACTCTCGGCCACGCAGAACATCGCCTCGGCAGCCGCCGAAGCCAAGCGAAGACGCCCCGGACGATAAGCAGAAGAAGCACGAGTGACACCGGGAAATGATATTTAGGATCGACCGAAAGACAGCTTCCCTGTTCCGACCAGTGGGTGGCTGGGGTCGAATTGCGAGGTACGAGCAATGAGCCCCCAGATCGTACGTACTGGGGGCTCGCCGCTCGTTCCTCACGGCTCGACCCCAGCCACCCACCGTTGGCAGTCGCGTGTCATACGTCAAGCCGCCGTGCCGGCGGGTAGTGGTACACTTTGAAATGCGCCAAGGAGAAATTGGCGAAAAGTGTAGTTTTCAGAGAAGCCGCCGGGCAGGCTAGAATGCCCGCCTCCGTCGCCACACATAGGCCAGCAGACCAACGGCACCCATGGCCAACAGGGCGAGGGTGGAGGGTTCGGGGACAACGACTCGCAAGCCACCACCGTAGCCTTCTAACGTCGCGTTGATGCCGCTTTCGTAGAAGCGTGTCGAGGCAATCATCCAGGACGCGACGTCGCCGGCCGAAGCACCCCGCAAACCCCGAGCATCAAACAGAATAGCCTCGTTCCACTCCCACATGTTGCCACCCTGGTCGAACGTGCCGTAAGCACTGTCGGAAACATACTCGCCAAGGTCCATGGCGTCGTACGCTCCGACCTCCGTCGAGTAGTGGATGGGGTCTACGTAGCCACCGTCGTAGTAGTTTGCCGAGCCGTGGACCAGGTCGGTGCCCGCCGGCGCTTCGGCAGTTGGCGCGGTGTCGCTTTGTGTAGGATAGTCCCAGTAACCGGCCCCGCCGAGCTTGTCCGGATCGTAGTACGCCGCCTTGTACCACTCGTCCTCGCTGGGAATCGCCCAGGTGGCGCCCGGCTTTCGCGTTACAGCCAGCAGATCGGCATTGCTGGTGGCGCCGTTCATGAAGTAAGAACCGTCCTCGGTGGTGCTTGGACCCTGCGCGTCGGTGGGCTGTCCGTTGTGCAGCCAGTTGGCAAACCTACCCGCATCGCCCCAGGAAACGTAGTTCACAGGCCGGTTGACCCACTCAGCATCTTCGTTGCCGTCGCCGTCGGCGTCGACAAGATACTCGTAGCTGCCTGGCGCGCCGGTGCGCCGGATCTTGCAGCCCCAGGCATTCGTGTACATCAGCGGGTTGTACAGCCCGTAGGTGTCCTCATCCGCCACGGCGTTGAGGAACTCGGTGTACTGCCCGGCGGTCACCTCGTACTTGCCGATCATGTACACGTAGTCCACGGCGCCGGAAATGCGGTCCGGGCCCGATCCGCCAGCCCCTTCGCCGGAAAGCTCACCGGCGTTGCCCGGGTCGCCGACTGGCACGGTCTCGATCGTCACGGCTTGCGCTGTGCTTGCCAACAGAGCCAACACTGTAACAAATGCTGTCAAACGAAACATGATACTATCCTCCAAGTCGAGTAAAGACGGAGAATCCTCGCCAGTGGGAACAAACCTTAGTTTACCAGAACCACCACGATTGTCAACAGTCGCAGTGCAGAATACCCCTTGACAGGGGGGCTGGCGTCAGGTACGATAACAGATAGAATGACGTTCTGGGGCCTGCTGGATGTCCCGGTGGAAATGCCTAGCGGGTGGTAAAATGGCGAACGACGATAGAGAACGCGCTAAACAGAATTGGGAGCCTCGACCACCGGCAGGCCTGAAAGGCCGTCACAGAACCGTTACGCCCTTTCAGGGCTTCTCTCGTCTTGTGCCAACTTTCCACCAGGGCGTTGCCCTGGGCTGGTGGATTCGAGCCCTTCAGGCTCCTTCCCAAAATCCGTGAAGGTCAGTCTTTTTTCCGGTTCATCCGACTAAAGCGTACATGATATCTGGTGCAGGAAGTACCGGTGCGTGGTCGCGCACGCGAATTCCGGATGAACCTTTTTTCCGGCTGATTCGCAGTAGCGAAGGCCACTGATCGGGAAAAACGGTTGGAAAAGGAAAGCGGTGACAAGTCACCGCACTCCAAACCTGTTTCTTCACAACCTCGGAGCGAGATGGCTACTATTCTTGCGGCCTTTACTTCTCGTTTTCCGGCGGCAACGCCGGCTTGGGTGGCGGATCGAGCTTGGCGGTGGGGGTGGCGTCGGCCTTCAGATCACCCAAGGCGTATTGGACGCCGTCGAGATAGAACTTCAGGATCGTGGGGTTCCAGAAGATCTCGTGCCGGTGTCCCAGCGAGCCGTAGAACGCGCGTCCCTTGCCGACCTGCTGAATCCAGGCCACCGCGTTGTCGCCGTCTTTGCGGCCGCGCTGGTTGGGGTCTCCCTTGGCGGCGTCCATGCTCAACAGCACTCGAAGCTTCTCGCGCGAGTAGGGATCTTTGAACATGTAGATCTCGTCCTGGATCCAAAAGCCCTTGCCGCCGAAAACCTTCAGCAACGGATGGTTTGGGTCGTCGAGCTTGATCGGGCAGCGGCCCCAGGGATGACCGGAGAATACGGCCCCCATCATCGCCGCCCCTTCCGGCCAATTCTTGAAGTTGTCGGCCCCGCCGTGGATCCCGACCATTCCCTTGCCGCCGTGGATGAAATCGATCAGGGCCCGCCGGTGCTCGGGGTCCTCGAATTTCAGGCTGACCGTGTTGTTGAAGACCACGGCGTCGAACTGGCCCAGCTTGTCCGGCGCGAACATGGCCATGTCGTCGCTGATCACCGACGTGTACGCTCCCGTCTTCTGGCCCATCAGCTCCAATGCCTTGGCGCCGTAGGGGATGGAGCTGTGACGAAAGCCTTCGGTGCGGCAGAAGATCAGCAGCTTTCGAGGTTGGGCCGGTCGGACGGTCGCCTTCTGCGGCAAGGCGGCGGTGATCTTCTGCACTTCTTCTTCGCTGGGTACCTTCGGCGCGGCCGCCCGGGCCGGGCAGTGCGCCACGGCAATCAAGGCCGCCGCACACAGCGCGGCACTGAAGAGTCGACGGTAGTTACGCCTGGTTCGGTAGTTCATCTTTCTCTCCTTGGTGTGGATTGCGGGGTATACCCCGGGGTGAAGAACTTCCACAAGATTATAGTCGACCGGGGAGCGTTTGCAAGTCGTTTGTCGCCTCGTATCACAAGCCATTGACCGCCCCGGAAATTCGGCCATAATGGAACCGGGACGCGGGGATCGTGGCGTGGTCGCCGGAACTGAATAGAGTTGCGTTATGCTGGGAAGGAAGAGTCTGAAGGGTGGCTGGGGCAAAGCGCAGCGGTGCCCCAGTGCCACGGATTCCTGGGGCGCCGCTACGCTTTGCCCCAGCCACCCAAGAACTCCCACGATCACGCAATATTGTTTTGGACCGCAGCAGAAGGAACTAAGCCATGATTGATCGGTGTGCCGTTTTGAAGTCTTTGCTGCCGGCGTTGTGCCTCGGGGCGTTCTCCGCCGGGGCGATCGCCCGCGGTGAGCAGAGACCGAATGTGTTGTTGATCGTCTGCGACGATTTGAACCGGCACGTCAGCACCGCCGGATACCAGCCCATCCGCACACCCGCCATGCAGACCCTGGCCGCGTCGGGGTTGACCTTTCGGCGCGCCTACTGCCAGTATCCCGTCTGCGGGCCTTCGCGGGCCTCCTTCTTGAGCGGGCTGTATCCCGAATCGACCCGAGTGCTCGACAACCGAGTCGACATTCGAGACACGCGGCCCGCCACGACCAGCCTGCCGCAGTGGTTCAAGCAAAGCGGCTACTGGACGGCCGGCGTGGGGAAGGTGTTTCACAACCCCAAGACCAATCCCGGCGACGTGGCGTGGCACCAGTTCGAGATGTTCACCAACGACGAGAATCCCGTCCACGTGCGCGTCAAGCAGGACTTCGAAGCGGAGCACGGATCGACCGACAAGCCGTCGAACCGCCGTGCATGGCGCGCCCGATTGAAAGACAATCGCACCCGGCTCGCCGGCCAGACTCCGCCCGGCTTTGGTCCCACGCAAATGACCGACGCCCAGCACAAGGACGGCAAGAACGTCCGCCGGGTCAGTCAGTGGCTCGACGAGAGGGCATACGGCGACAAGCAGTTTTTCATCGCCTGTGGGATTCAGAAGCCCCACGTTCCGTTTTGGGCCCCGCAGAAGTACTTCGACATCTATCCGCTCGACGCAATCCGCTACCTGCCAACGCCCGGCGACGATTGGCAGAATCGTCCGTTGATCGCGGCGGTGGAACGTTACAAGGCGTTCGGATTTCAGTTCGGCGTGGAAGACGATCAACTGCGGCGGAAGTACATGCAAGCCTACCACGCGTGCGTTTCATTCATCGACGCACAGATCGGCATGCTGCTGGAGTCGCTGAAGCGCAACGACCGGTGGGACAGCACGATCATCGTGTTGACCTCCGACCACGGATATCATCTGGGCGAACATTTCCTCTGGGGCAAGGTCACGCTGTTCGAGGAATGTGCGCGAGTACCGTTGATCGTTCGTGTGCCCGGGCGAACTCCAGAAGGCATTTCCACCGACGGCCTGGTGGAGCTTATCGACCTGGCCCCCACGCTGGCGGAGTTGTGCGGGATCGCGGCGCCGGAGAACCTGCAGGGGGAGAGTTTCGCGGGGCTGCTCGATGATCCCTCCGGGAACGGGCCCTCCGGACCCGGGAAACCGGTGGTTTACACGGTGGTCAGCCGGGGGAGTCTCTTGGGACGAGCGATTCGGACGGCTCGCTGGCGATACGCCGAATGGGGCAGTTCTCAGCAATGCGAGTTGTACGATCTCGACGCCGACCCGCGCGAAGAAAACAACCTTGCCCGCGATGCCCGTTACGCCGAGAGTCTCCAGCGATTGCGCCGCTTGCTGGCCGAGACCCGGCAGCGGGCCGCAAAGCAGTCAATGTAGAGTTGGTGAATTACGATTCGATTCAAAGGGAAAATGAACATGAGGTGCTCAACCTTGCTGCTGATCCAACGCAATTTGATAACGCTCGGTATGCTCTGCATCCTCTCGGCGACCCCCGCCGGCGCCGACCCGGCCGGTGAGATCCTCCGTGCCGCCGGCGTCCGGGGCGGACTCGTCGTTCATATCGGCTGCGCAGACGGCACGCTGACCTCGTCGCTGCGTGCCAACGACGGTTATCTCGTTCATGGCCTGGACACGGATCCCGCCAACGTTGCCAAGGCACGCGAGAACATCTTGGCGACCGGGGATTACGGAAATGTCGCCGTCGACCGTTTCGACGGCAAGCACCTGCCTTACACCGACAACCTTGTCAACCTGGTGGTCTGCGAGGACCTGGGGGGCCTGTCCATGGATGAAGTCATGCGGGTATTGGCGCCCGGCGGCGTCGCCTGCATCCAGCGAAGCGGCAAGTGGGTCAAGACCGTCAAGCCGCGTCCGGCGGAAATGGACGAGTGGACCCATTTCCTCCACGCCGCCGACAACAATGCGACCGCCGACGACACGCTGGTCGGCCCGCCGCGACATTTCCAGTGGATCTGCGGCCCGCGACATGCCAGAAGCCACGATCATCTGGCCACCGTCAGCGCGCTGGTATCCGCCGGCGGGCGAATCTTCTACATCATCGACGAGGGTTCCACGGCCTGCGTCGGCTTCGCTGCGCAATGGTCCCTGGTTGCCCGCGACGCGTTCAGCGGCGTGTTGCTCTGGAAGCATCCCGTCGGGCCATGGGAAGGGCACCTGCGGGATTTCCGTAGCGGACCGGCGGAACTGCCTCGCCGGTTGGTGGCCGTTGGGGATACGGTCTACGTCACCCTGGGATATGGCGCGCCGATTACGGCCCTGGACGCGGCCACGGGCAAGCAGCGGATGACGTATGCCGGCTCCGAGAACACGCTGGAGATCATCCGACATCAGGACGTGCTGATCGCCGTCGTGGGCGACCGCACTCCCGACAACACCGACGGCGCCGCCGTGCCCAACGAACCCGAGAAGGTCTGGCACTGGTGGCCCATCTACGAAGAGACGCCGCCGAAGAAACACCTTGCGGCGTTCGACGCGAATACGGGAAAACTCCTGTGGAAGAAGTCCGACGCCGACGTGGCCCAACTCATGCCCACCACGCTGGCCGCCTCTGCAGGGCGGGTCTTCTTCGAGAACACCAAGGAGGTGATCGCCCTGGATTTGACCTCGGCAGAGGAACTCTGGAAGACCTCCCGCCCCGTCAGTCGCCGGCGGATGACGTGGTCCACTCCTACCCTGGCCGTGTATGGCGACGTCGTGCTCTCGGCCGACCGTTCCACCACCGCCCCGCCGCCCGAAGGCCCGACGCCCGACGCCCCGATTTCAGAGGGCGACACGCAATGGGTGGTCAGTTCACTCGGCGGCAACGCTCCCCGGGGAGAGCTGATTGCACTGGACGTGGCGACGGGAAAGAAGCTTTGGAGCTGCGAGTGCCGCGAGTCCTACAACTCGCCGCCCGACGTCCTGGTGGCCGACGGCATCGTGTGGACCGGAGACCTGACCGGCAGCCGAGACCCCGGGGTAACGGTCGGGCGCGACGTAAAGACCGGAGAAATCCTCAAGCGACGCCCGAGAGACCAATCGCAGTTCCGCATCGGCATGGGCCACCACCGATGCTACCGCAACAAGGCGACCAGCCGGTACCTGGTGCTGGGCCGCGACGGGATCGAGTTCATCGACCTGGCCACCGGAGTAGGCCAGGCCCACGCCTGGGTCCGCAGCGCGTGCCAGTACGGCGTGATGCCTTGCAACGGACTTGTCTATGCGGCGCCCCATTCCTGCGCATGTCACGTCGAGAGCCTGCTGAGCGGATTCAATGCCCTGGCGCCGAAGCGGGAAGGACCGAAGCCGCCTCGCAGCCCCCAACTCGAAAAGGGCCCGGCCTTCGGACAAGGCCCCGGTGATCATTCATCATCCGACACTCATCCTTCATCCTTCATCCTTCATCATTCCGAAGACTGGCCTACCTATCGCCGCGACGCCGCCCGATCGGGCGTCGCCGAGTCGACCGTCCCGGCCAAGCTCACGCCGGCGTGGCGCACCGGGATCGGCGGCAAGCTCAGCGCCCCGGTGGTTTCCGGCGGCAAACTGCTGGTCGCCCGGATCGATGCCCACACCGTACACGCCCTCGATGCGGGCAAGGGATCGAAGCTTTGGCATTTCACCGCCGGCGGACGCGTGGATTCCCCGCCGACGATCGCCGGCTCCATGGCAGTATTCGGCTGCGCCGACGGCTGCATCTACTGCCTCCGGCTGGCCGACGGGACGCTGGTCTGGCGTTTCCGGGCGGTGCCTCAGACGGTGAACATCGTCTCCTACGGCCAGGTCGAATCCGCCTGGCCGGTACACGGCAGTGTGCTGATCCGCGACGGCGTGGTGTATGCCGTCGCCGGCAGGTCGTCCAACGTCGACGGCGGGCTTCGGCTGGTTCGGCTGGCTCTGGCGACCGGCGAGCGGCTCTCGCTGACCACGATCGACAGCCGCCGGCCCGGCGTGCCGCCCGCCATGCCCGACGTCCTCTCTTGCGACGGTTCCTCCGTCTTCCTGCGCCACCGGAGATTCGATCTAAGCGGCAACGCCCAGCAGACACTGGTGCCGCATTTGTACAGCTCGGCCGGGTTCCTGGACGATTCGTGGTGGCACCGGACCTACTGGCTGCTGGGCAGCCGGATGAGTTCCGGCTGGGGCTCCTGGCCCAATTCGGCCCTGCAAGCACCCGCCGGACGTCTGATGATCCGCGATGGATCGAAGATCTACGGCTTCGGACGTCACCAGCAGCATCATCGGCACGGCGCGCACGTCGGCCTGGGACGCACGCAATACCGTCTGTTTGCGTGTACGGCAAAACCAAAGGCGACCACGGGCAAACGCGGCGGCAGTTCGCCGCAGGCACTCCAGGTCGAGCAGCACTGGTCGCGCCGCGTCCCGCTGTACGTCCGGGCCATGGCCTTAAGCGGCGACACGCTGTTGGTGGCCGGCCCGCCGGACGTGATCCCCGAGGCAGAGCATGACGTCCAGCACCCCTACTACATCGCCGACCCCGCGGCCTTGGTGAAGCAGGAAGCCGCCCTGGCCGGCGCCCACGGCGCAGTGCTCTGGGCCGTCTCTGCGTCCGACGGCAAGAGACAGGCCGTGTACCGCCTTCAAGCTATGCCCGCCTGGGACGCCATGGCCATCGCCGAGCAACGCCTCTTCCTCTGCCTGACCGACGGCGCCGTGCGGTGCTGGAAATAGCACAGAGCAGAGCCGCCCGCCCCTTCCAATCCGTACGGCCGTCAGAATCCGACCATGGTGGTCCTTGGGCATCTGAGCAACGTACATTTCTGGTGTCACCGTATGGGCTAACCTTCCTACCAACGAGCTTGGAGGTCTTGAAAAATGATCCGCACGTTGATCCGTCTGACTGCCGTCTGGACCGTGCTAGGGCTGGTGCCGGCCGCCGTACACGCCGGTCCCGAGGACATCGAGCGCGAGGGCGCCATCCTGCGACGCCAGGCCGAAGTCTTCCAGTCGCAAGGGCAACACGAGGCCGCCGAGGTGCTGGCGGATTCGGCCGAGAGACTCTTTCACCTGGCCGACGAGATGGCCGAGCGGCGGGAAGACTGCGAACGAGAACGCCGCGACATGGGGGAAGAGTTTGAGCACTTCGAACGACGACACGACGAACTGGCCGAAGAAGGCGAACACGTTCGGCGAGAACGCGACGAATTGGCCGAAGAAGTCGAACGCTTCGAGCAGCAGCAGGCCAAACGCGAGTACCATGAGTTAAGAGAACAAACGGAGCGGGCCGAACGAGAGCGCCGGGAGATGGCCGAAGCGTTTCAGCAACTTCGGCAAGAGCGGGACGAGTTGGCCCAGCGGCTTGAACTTGTCCAGCGGGAACGGATCGAACGCCAGCAGCGCGACCTGGCCGAGCAACTCGAACACGCCCAACGAGAACGCCACGAAATCGCGAAACGACTCGGCCACGTCGAACAGTTGCGCCACGACCTGGACGATCTGCGACGATTTGTCGACGAGCGTCTCCGCAGAGAGAATTAAGGATTTCGACAATCCGCCAAGAATACGGGAAACACCGTAGGGTGGGTGCTTGCACCCACGTGTATACTCCACTTGGCCAGGAATTGCGTTTTCTTGGGGGAGGCGTCTCCGACGGCGATTGAACCCGTTCTTATCAAAGCCGATCAAACCCATGATCGATTGCCATCGCCGTCCGCAGACGCCTCCCACAACACGCTTGCTCGAAATCCTGAATTCTTGATCGTGCGGGGTATAACCCGCGTCGACCAGCGGAAATGCGCGTGGGTGCGAGCACCCACCCTACAGTTCGTCGGGCCCCACGTAGCAGACCAGCGATCGGCCTTGAAGCTCGATCACTCCGTCGGACGGGGGCGCGGGGCCGTCCCGGTCCGGGTAGACGTCGGCCGGAGGTTCGGCCGCCGTATCGATAAACTGCCGCCACTTCAAACCGCGGGCAAGCGGCGGCAGGCGGAACTCCAGCGGCTCGCTGCCGGCGTGGAACAGCATCAGCAGATGGTGGTTCGGCGGCCGCAGCACGTCGCGCTGCGGCTGGGCCGCCAAAAGGCAGATCAGGCTGTTCTCGCGGCGGCCCCAGTCGACCGGCTCGCCGGAGGGATTGTACCAACTCGTATCGGGCATCCCGGCCGGCCGCACCGGCTCGCCGTCGAGAAAGTTTGACTGGCGCACGGTGGGCTCCGCCTTGCGGAAGGCGATCAGGGCTTGGCAAAAACGCCGCAGGTCCTGGTGTTTCTCCGCCAGCCTCCAGTTGAACCACGAGACGGCGTTGTCCTGGCAGTAGGCGTTGTTGTTGCCGCGCTGCGTGCGGCGGCATTCGTCGCCGGCCAGCAGCATCGGCACGCCTTGGCTGAGAAACAGCGAGGCCAACAGGTTCTTGATCTGCCGAAGGCGAATCGTTTCGATGCCCTTGCGCCGCGTGGGGCCCTCGACGCCGTAATTGCAACTGAAGTTCTGGTTCTCGCCGTCGCGGTTCTCTTCGCCGTTGTCTGCGTTGTGTTTCTCCTGGTAGCTGACCAGGTCGTTCAAAGGAAAGCCGTCGTGGGAGGTGATGAAATTGATGCTGTGGTAGGGTTTTCGTCCGCTGGACTGGTAAAGGTCGCTGGACCCGGCCAGCCGCGTGGCCATTGGCCCGATCATGTTTGGATCGCCCCGCCAGAAACGCCGCAAGTCGTCGCGATAGCGGCCGTTCCACTCGGCCCAGCGAAGGTTGGCGAACGAGCCCACCTGGTAGGCCCCGGCGGCGTCCCAGGCCTCGGCGATGATCTTGGTGTCGGCCAGCAGCGGGTCTTCGGCGATGGCTTCGACGACCGGCGGGTTGGGGGCCAGCTTGCCTTGCCGGTCGCGGCTGAGGATCGACGCCAGATCGAAGCGGAAGCCGTCGACGTGGTAGTTGTGGACCCAGTGGCGGAGGCAGTGGAAGATCAACTCGCGGACGATGGGATGGTTTCCGTTGAGCGTGTTGCCGCAGCCGGTATAGTTACGGTAGTTCTTTCCGTCGTTTTCGAGCATGTAGTAGACGCGATTCTCCAGTCCCTTGAAACTGAGCACCGGGCCGTCCTCGTTTCCTTCGGCCGTATGGTTGAAGACCACGTCGAGAATGACTTCGATGCCCGCCTGGTGCAGCGCGCGGACCATCTCCTTGAACTCCCGCACCTGGCAGCCCGGCTCGTGGCCGGAGGCGTAGCCGCGGTGTGGTGCGAAGAAGGCCAGCGGGTCGTAGCCCCAGTAATTCACCGGCTGGGCTTTTTGCCCCAGGCAGTCGAGGATCGGGAACTCGTGGACCGGCATCAATTCGACCGCCGTGATCCCCAGCGACTGCAGGTAAGGGATCTTCTCGATCAGGCCCCGATACGTGCCCGGGTTTTGCACCTCGCCGCAGCCCGACCGCGTGAACCCGCGCAGGTGCATTTCGTAGATGATCGTCTGGGAAAGCGGGTGGCGGAGATGGCGGTCGCCCTGCCAGTCGAACTCGTCGTCGACGACCACGCACTTCGGCGGCCGCACGATCCCGTCGTTCTCGCTCCCGGCCGGCGGCGGCAGAAACCGGCCGCAGAGCGCCTTGGCATACGGGTCGATCAGCCGGGCCCGGGGGTCGAAGCGGTGGCCTTTTTCCGGTTCGTGCGGCCCGTCGGCCTGAAAGTGGTAGAGCTGTCGCGGCCCCACATCCGGCACAAACACGCTCCAGATATCGCCCCAGCGGTTCAGGTCGGGATCGAAATCGATGATTTCCGCCGGCTCGCGGTCGCTGCTGCGATGGTAGAGCAATACCCGCATCGCCGTGGCCGAGCGGCTGAAGACGACAAACTGCACGCCGCCGTCATGGACGATGGCCCCGTAAGGAAGGGGATGCGTAAACCGCAACGCAGCGGGACGTTTGGGCATAGGCTGAAACTCGGTTGTGCTCGCTTGCCGGATGACCAACCCGAAAGCATACCACTACTCCGTCAACTCTTCCGGGTGGAAGACCGCGTGGCAGTCCTCGCAGCTTTGGGCCAAGGCCTGCATGGCGGCCGCGGTGGCCTCTTGGTCGAGGGCATGGATTGCCGTGTTGACGGCCCCGGCCGCGTCGCGCATCTGCGCGGAGAACTGCTGCCACTGCCTGACCTGGTCCGCGTTTTCGGCCACATGGGTGTCGCCCATGGTGCCCTGGGCGATCAGCGCGATCACGGCAGAATGTCCCTGACCCTCCTCGGCCTTCCGGTCCAGCCGTCGGATACAGCCCTTCAATTTGGTGTTGATCAGGGGGACCTGCTTCATGAGTTGCTCGAGCGTCGCGACCTTTTCCCACTTCAACTCGGCGCCCGAGGCGTCCCCGCTTTCGGCGGCCGCTTTGACCGCCGCGACGGCCGCCTTGGTCGAGGCAAAGTCGCTGGTTGCGGCCAGTTCCTGGGCGGCCCTCATCAGCGTGCCTGCCGACGCCTTGTATTTGTTGTCCTCATCGTGCAGGCCCAACCCCAACGCCAAGACAATCAGCGTGTTCGAATCCTTGGCGATGCGCTCCACGTAGTCGGTGTAGTCCTGCTCGGTTTCCACCGCATCCTCGAGCCGCCCCACGTAGTAGTCTACCTGACCGACCAAATCCTCGGCCGGTGCGAACGAAGAAACCTCCGGCACCGCCGGAGCTTCTGGAGTCGGCACCTCAGGCACGGTCGGCTCGTCGGGAACGGTCGGCTCGTCGGGCAGCGTTGGCTCGTCAGGCGCGGCCGGCTCGTCGGGAACGGTTGGCTCGTCGGTTTCGGCCGACTCCTGCGGTGTCGACTCCGGTGCGTTGGAACACCCGGACGAGAGGACGCTCACCGCCGCCAACCCCATTACCAGCAGCGATACCACCATCCACGACCACTTGCTTGATGACTTCACGAAGCTCTCCTTTCAAAAACAGGACCGATCACGCGAAACCCAGCCTCAAATCCGCCGTCCAAATTCCCACCCACACCGATCCGCGGTTACGCTCTCTTCGCTGCGACCCCTTGTGGTGGATGGGGTATGGCCATGCTACAGAGGCGTGATCCGCAGGCGGGTCCACAGCCGGAGTTCCGCCAGGCCGTGGGGAGGGCCGTCCAAAGGCCCACACTCTGCTCAGTCTGGCGACTCATCCGTTGGCTGTCAAGGATCGTGCTGCGGCCCAACTTCATTTGCCGGATGGTTGGCCCGGATCATTCCTGGGCCGTTTGTAGTCACCGCATTTATGCGGCCCCGGCAATCCACCCTGACAGGGGGGCTCGTTTCCAGCGACCGCCGGCCGTATTACAATGTTACTTTCATTTTCTCCCCGGACAGCCGCCATGGCCAAAGCGACCTACAAGGATGCCGGCGTCGATCTGGACACGTATCGCGATGCGATGTCCAGGCTGCCGCGGCTGATCTCCCGTACGCACACCCCCCGGGTGATTCGCCTGGAGGCGGGATTCGCCGGCCTGTTCCGTCTCGACTTCCCCAGCCGGCTCTTTGCCCGCAACTACCAAGACCCCGTGCTGGTGGCCTGCACCGACGGCGTGGGGACCAAGCTGAAGGTGGCTTCGCAGACGGGCGTTCACAGCACGGTGGGCATCGACTTGGTGGCGATGAGCGTCAACGACGCCATCTGCTGCGGGGCCGAGCCGCTGTTCTTCCTGGACTACGTGGCCATGCCCAAGGACGATCCGCCGCTGCTGGAAAAGATCGTCGAGGGGATCGCCGCCGGGTGTGTTCAGAGCGACTGTGCGTTGCTCGGCGGCGAGACGGCGATCATGCCCGACCTCTACGCCCCGGGCGACTACGACCTGGCCGGTTTCTGCGTCGGCGTGGTCGATCGGGACCACGTCATCGACGGCACGGCGATCGTGCCCGGCGACGTGGTGATCGGCGTCGCCTCCAGCGGCCTGCACTCCAACGGTTTCAGCCTGGCGCGGCAGATCGTCTTCGAGATTGCCGCGCTGAAGATCGACGACTACGTCGAGGAGTTGGAGCAAACGGTTGGGGCCGCGCTGTTGGAGCCGACGCGAATCTACGCCCGCCCGGTGCGACAAGTCCTCACCCACTATCGGGTCAAGAGCGTAGTACACGGCGTGGCCCACATCACCGGCGGCGGGTTGCACGAGAATCTCGAGCGGATCCTGCCCGAGGGCATCCGCGTGGTAATCGATCGCCACACCTGGCCGGTGCCGCCGGTGTTCACGTGGCTACAGCGTCTCGGCGAGGTGGATCAATCCGAGATGGATCGCGTGTTCAACATGGGCCTCGGCCTGGCGTTGATCGTCAGCCCCTACTACGCCGAGAGCATCCGCCACCAGTTCTCCCGCAGCGGCCTGAAAAGCTGGCAGATCGGACAGGTGGAGGAAGGGGAGCGAGGGGTGGTGTGGGGAGATCGTGAATGATGAATGATGAGTTGATCTGGAGGATGCGGAGATCGTTTAGCCCCGGCGGCTACGCCGGAAAACGTGCCGCACGGCGGTAATAGGAAAGCTCTTCAAAACGCGCCTGAGAAAGCTCTTCAGAACGCGCCTGAAACGTCCCGAGAACCGTGAAGAACTCGGAGGATTCTGATCCGCTGGCCGGCCACCTTGTAATAGATGACGTATCTGCCAACGGAGAAACTGCGAATATCGGGGCCAAGTTCCGCGCGAGTTTGCCCTATTAGCGGTTGGCTGGCAAGCAATAAGAATTTGTCGCACAAGCGGCTCAGCCATCGGTCGGCGGCCGGCCGGTTGTCGCCGGCGATGTAATTCCAGGACTCATCGATGTCGGCTTGCGCCAGCGGGGCAATCGAATACGAACTCATTGCGCGTTCTGATTTGCCTCCAGCCGCTTCCTACCCCGCTGCTTGACATCCTCGAAGAAGTCTCGCAACGCCTGCTCGCCTTCGAGTTCTATCCCCTCGCCGCGATCAAGTTGCATCTGAGCAGCGTCGACATCCCTACGAAGCTCGTACAACTTGCGCTGCCGCAAAAGCCCAAGGGCCTCCACGACCACTTCCGATTCGCTCTTGAAGCCGCCGCTACTGATTGCGTGCTGCACAAACTGCTCAAACTCTGACGGAATCTCAACGGTCATCGTATGCACCCTCCAATTAGTTTCTATACTCCAGTCTACCGGATTCTACTGGCTGGGTCAACGGAACGAAAGCCGGGTAGGTCAGGCTCTGGGTGATGCCCTGGCTTGAACCTTTCTCGATGCAAGGCTAAGGTGGGAGTTTTCCATTTCAACGGAGGTCACAAATCATGGCGGACAAGGTCAAGGTCGGCATTATCGGCTCGCAGTTCGAGGCGGACATCCACGCCGCCTCGTTTCGGATTATGTCCGAAGAGGCGGAAGTCGTGGCAGTGGCCTCGCCCACGCCGGGACATCCCGAGGCGCTGGCCGAGAAGTATGGCATCCCGCGGGTGTTTCACGACTATCGGGAAATGCTCAAAGAAGATGACATCGAGATGGTCACCATCGCCGCGCCGAACTACCTTCACGCCCAAATGACGATCGACGCCGCCAACGCGGGAAAACACGTGGTCTGCGAGAAACCGCTGTGCATGACGATGGAAGAGGCCGACGAGATGATCGACACCTGTCGGCGCAAGGGCGTGCTGCTGATGTACGCCGAAGAACTCTTCTTCACGCCCAAGTACGTCAAGGCCAAAGAAATGGTCGACGAAGGGGCCTTCGGCAAGGTCTACCTGGTCAAGCAGAGCGAGAAGCACTTCGGCCCGCACGCCGACTGGTTTTGGGACGTGGACCGCTCCGGCGGCGGGGTGTTCATGGACATGGGCTGCCATGGGATCGCCTTTTGCTATTGGCTGCTGGGCCGCCCGAAGATCGAGAGCGTGCAGTGCCACATGGGCACCTACGTGCACGGCGATAAAACCCGAGGCGAAGACGACAGTATCTGCATCTTGCGGTTCGAAGGCAACGCGGTCGGTTTGGTGGAGAACAGTTGGGCCCGACGCGGCGGCATGGACGACCGCATCGAAGTGTACGGCGATGGCGGCGTGACCTATGCCAATCTTCACATGGGCAACGCCTTGCCCACCTACAGCGAGCACGGCTACGGCTACGCGGTGGAAAAGGCCCCGGAAACGAAGGGCTGGACCTATCCGGTCTTCGAGGAGCTGTGGAATTACGGCTTCCCCCAGGAGATGCACCACTTTGCCCGTTGCGTCCGCGGAAAAGAGGAGCCGATCGCCACCGGCGAAGACGGCCGGGTGGTGATGGAGGCGCTGTACGCGGGCTACAAGTCGGCCGGCACCGGCAGTCGAGTCAAGCTGCCGCTGCGGCCGTCGGGCGTCAAGCGGCCGATCGATCTGTGGCGGCCGGCTTGAGCCGTGATTGCCCAAAATGGCTGCCGGGAAACATGAATTGTAGCCGCCTCGCTCCACGCGACGAGGCTTCATCTCGCTCCAGCGAGATGGCTACATTACGGTTTTCCGGCAAAGGCTAGAACACGTCCAACACGAAATGATGGCCGCTGTGATATCGTCGGGCCTGGGGATAGTAGTTGTGCCACTTCCGATTGTAGACCGGGATCCGCATCTCGGGTGGATAGCGATAGTAGAGGTCCTCGCTGCTGCGATAGTAGTCGCTGCCCCAAAAGTTCTGGGGATAGTAGACGTAAGGGTAGTGGTACATGCGGTTCCAGTCTTGGGTGCTGTAGCTGCGGCCCCACTGGCGTCCAAAGGCTTGTTGGGCCTGGGCGTCGGCGGCGCCCAATACGACTAACACGGCGGCTGCGCACAGCAGCACAATCATCGTCTGACGGATCATAAAATCCCCCCTTCTGGCGTTATGGACGGGCACAATCACGCCCGTAAACTGGGTCGGTCACTAAGAGCATCGGCGCGCAGCGACGCCCGTATTAAGCGAATATCCCGCATAAGCCGCACAAACGTCATCGTCGCGACGGGCGCAAACGCCCACGGGCTGCGTCCCGTGGGGACCGCGGTGGCTCCTTACGCCTTAAACCTCCGCCGCCACGATCGCCGCCAGCCCCCGCTGATAGGTGGGGTACCTCAACTCGACGCCGAGTTCGGCCAGCATTCGGGCGTTGCGGGTCCGTTTGTTACTGCCGGCATGGTGGACCGCCAACTGCTCCGGCGGCGGCTCGACAAACCTCGGCGGCGGGGCGGCCAGCAACTCCGCCAACCGCACGTAGAACGCCCGACGGTCGGTCGGATGGCCGTCGGACACGAGATACGTCCTCGGTGGCCTGGCCCGGGCTTCGGCGGTCAGTACGGCCGCCGCTGCGTCGTCGACGTGGATCAGGTTCAGGTAGTTCTCGGTGGGAGCGGCAACGGGGTCGCCGGCCAGCAGGTCGGCTTTTCGCGGAAGCCGACCGGGTCCGTAAAGCCCGGCCAACCGCAGAACCACGGCCCGGCGACCGACGCCATGGGCGGCCAGCGCTTCTTCGGCGGCCACAAACACCCGGCCTGCCTCGCGTGTGGGACGGCAGGGCGAATCCTCATCGACCCACTCACCGTCAACCTGGCCGTACACGCCGGTAGAGCTGACCAGGATGAATCGGTCCGTCTCCGCCGGCAAGGCGTCCAGCACGGCCCGAAGCCCATCGACAAAGGCTTCCCGGCGCGAATGGCTGCCCGTCGGATCGTAGCCCACGGCGAAGAGAACCGTTTCGGCCGGCGGCAGTTCGGCGAGGGTCTCCGGCCGGGTCACGTCGGCGACGATCGGCCGAAGGCCTTCCCGACGGAAACGTTCGGCCCGTTGCCGGCTTCGCGTAACGGCAAAGACCGTGTGGCCGGAACTCTGCCACAGTTCGGCCACGCGTCGGCCCAGGTATCCGCAACCGAAGATCAGTTTGGTCCTTGTCACAGGTGCGGGAACGTCCATCGTCGTCGATCGTCGTCAATCGTCCAGGGCCCCGGGGGCTTGTTGTCCCTTGGCGTGAGATTCGAGGTAGGCGCTGAGCATAATCTGGGCGGCCACCATGTCGCGACGCTTCTTGCGGCGCCGGCTGGTCATCTCGGCCCCCAAGAGAAACTGTTCGGCCTCGACGCTGGTGAATCGTTCGTCGAAGAACTCCACCGGCACACCCGTCAATTCAGCCAGCCACTGGCCGAACCGGCGGGCCTCGAGCGATTTCGCACTCTCCCGCCCGTCCAAGTGCACCGGCAGTCCGACCACCCAGAGCGTGACGTCCTCTTCGGCCACGAGCCGCTTCAGCCGCTCGGCATCCTGCTGCTCTCCGCCGCGGGTGTAGTTTTCGTAAGGGCTGGCCAATCTGCGGCCGGGATCGGAAAGGGCGATGCCGATCCGCACCGTGCCAAAATCGATCCCGGCAACCCGGCCGGGCCGTTCAATTTGCGGTGGGATTCGGGGAGACGCGTTATTCATGGAAACGCCCGCGATCATGGAAACGCCCGCGGACTGCGTTCCGCGGGGGTCCCCAGCCGTGCTTGCGAAGCCGCCAGCGGCAGATGGTTTCATGATTCATCATTCATCGCCGATCATTCATCGCCGATCATTCATCGCTGCCCATCACCGGCTGCCGCCCGTCGGCGGAAACGAAGAATCCTTTTTGCAGGAATCGCAACGTGTGCTCCAGGACCTTCTCGTTGTGGATCATGGACGTGTGCAGCACGGGCAGGACCGCGAAGTCTCGCGCCCCGGCCAATCGCGTGCCGGCCAGACTGACGGTGCCGTCGTCGTCGCCGGGCAACAGGGGATTGTATCCCGTCTGGTTTCCTCGGCCGCCGGCGATGATGCCGAACTCGAAGTCGGGCGTGGCCAGCTTGCCCTCCAACTCGGCCCACTTCGCCCCGAGTTGCTGTCCCGACTGGCCGGTGAGCACCTTGAAAATGCCGTTTTCGGCCAAGGCCACGGCGGCCAGCGAACCGTGGTTGGGCGGCCCCAGCATGACGAACCGCTTCAACCGCGGATCCGCCCGTCGGACGATCCTTGCCGGAGGCGTCTCGGAAGTCGGCCGTTTGTGGTTCCGGTCGGCCAAGTAATGCCGCACTACGATATTGCCCATGCTGTGGGCGACGAAGTTGATCTCCTCGATACCGTCGAGGTTCTCAATGATCCGCGCCAGCGCCCGGGCGTGGCTGCCGACTTCGCGTTGGGTGCTCGGATAACCGACGTTGAAGACCGTGTAGCCGCCGTGCCGTCGAAGATACTGGCAGAGTTTGTCCATCGAAGCGCGCGTACGAAACAGGCCGTGGAGCACCAGGACCGCCTTGCCCCGCATGGGCGGCAGCGCCTGCTGGCGGCGGATCTGTTCGAGTTTTTGTCGGCATTGGTCGAAGGTGCCGAAAAAGTATCGCCGATTGCCCTTGTCCAGCAGCCGGCAGTGGCCGGTCAGCACGTTGCGTTGGATTCGCCAGCCGTGGAAGAAGAGTTCATCGGCCCAAAACTGTTTTCCGCCCAGGGTGGGCACGGGAAGTTCCGACAGGCTCGGCAGCTCGGCGGCGTGCAGTGGGGTCAAGGCCGCCGTCAGCCATGCAAGGGCAAGCAGTCGACAACCTTTCGATATTCCCATTTGAGCTGCAAACCTAGTGCGGCCGGTAGCCGCAACCAAAGGGGATTAGGAGGGACAGCCGCTTGCGGCTTCGCAACGCCGTGCGAAGCCGCAAGCGGCTACTGCGCGACCCTGTATGGTGCCCAGCCGCCTCAGCACCCTCTAACGTAACGACTTGCGGCGATCTGTCCACCTCCCCACCTGCTGGCTGCCCGTGACAGAATCGGGATCAGTGGTTATCTTGATGCCGTCCTTTCGTCCAGGATTGACACGCCGAAGAAAGCCAAGAAAGAGAGTGCTTTGCCACAAGGCCCCCCAATCTGGTGAAAAAACAGGCGGAACGGTTGCGGCCAACGGTCGCGACGTGAATAGTCCGCCCTGCACGACCGTGGGAGATTCGACGAGCATGGGAAAACGGCCGGTGGTAAAGGCGGGACGCTGCGCGTTGAACCTGGCGATGTTTGTGCTGGGTTTCGCGGTGGTGGCGCGGGTCCTTGCGCCGGCCGGGTCGACCGATCCGGGACTGCAAGCCAAGCTGGAACACTTTCGGCGGCACATGGACGACTACGATCTGGTCTTCTTCGGTTCCAGCCGGATCCATCGGGCGTTTGATCCGCGGGTGTTCGGGCGAGTATTGGCGGCCCGCGGCCGGGAGATTCGCGCGGTGAACTTCGGCGTCGGCGCCATGCGGCCGCACGAACTCAATGCGGTGCTTCGCCGCCTGCTGGCGATGCGGCCCGCCCGGCTCCGCTGGGTGCTGATCGAACTGATGGACTGGGAGCCGACGATCCTGGAGAACATGACGCGTCATCCCCGCACGACCGACTGGCACGATCTATCGGAGACCTGGTCGGCCTGCCGGACCGTGTGGTTGGCCGACTTGTCGGACAAGGAGCAACCACACCGGGAAAGGCTCGCCCGCTGGCGCACGCACCTGTCGCAACTGGCCGTCAAACAGACCAACTGGGGACAAGGGCCGCGACGGATTCAAGAGTGGCTCGGCCGAAACCGTCCGCAGTCCCGGCTGCAGCAACTGATCGCCCGGGGCGACGGCTTTGTGGCCATCGACGACGAGACCGGCCCTCGCTACCGGTTCCGCCGCCGGGAGTTTCTCACCAAGTACTTCGACACGTTTCACCGGCAGATCCGCGACCTTCCGGCCGAGCAGAAAATGCCGGCCACCTTGGCCCACTTCAACGTCGCCGCCACGTTGCAGCAACAGGCGGCCATCCGTGCCGCGGGCGCCGAGCCGATCTACGTAGTGCCCAATCTCCGCTGGGGCACCCCCGTGTTGCACAGGTTGGCCCGAGACGGCGTGATCTCGAACTTCATCGCCCTGAACGATCCGCTGTCGCTGCCGGCCTTGTACACGGCCGAGCATTACTTCGATCAGGGCCATCTGAACCGTCGCGGGGCGTGGCTCTTTTCGGTCGAACTGGCCGGGCGGTTCGCCGCCCGGCTGAAGCAGCAATAGAGGCGGCCGAATGCTGTTCACCCAGCCGCGGTTTTTGGTATTCTTCCTGGTCGTGTTTGCGGTCCACTGGTCGCTGCCACGGCTGCGGCTCCGCAAATTGTGGCTATTGGCGGCAAACTACCTCTTCTACGCCGCCTGGGATTGGCGGTTCCTGTCGCTGATCGTGATCTCCACGGTGGTCGACTACGTCGCCGGACGGGCGATGGCCCGCGAGAATCCGCCGGGAGGACGCAAGCTGTGGCTGGCGGCCAGCCTGGTCACCAACCTGGGGATCCTCGGTTTCTTCAAGTACTTCGATTTCTTTGTCGTCTCCGGGGGAGAACTGCTGCGGTGGCTCGGCTTGCCGGTCGGTGCCTCGACCCTGAGGATCGTGCTTCCGGTGGGGATCAGCTTCTTCACCTTCCAGACGATGAGCTACACGCTGGACGTCTATCGCCGGCGACTCAACGCGATCCGCGATCCGTGGGACTTCGCACTGTTTGTGGCCTTCTTCCCGCAACTGGTGGCCGGGCCGATCGTCCGGGCGACGCTCTTGCTGCCGCAACTGGCCGGGCCGCGGCGTTGGGCGGCGGTCGACGTCCGCCGGTGCCTGGTGCTGTTGCTGGTCGGGTTCGTCAAGAAGGCCTGTATCTCCGATCACCTCTCCGCCGTGATCGATCCGGTGTTTGCCCATCCCGAGGCCTACGCGACGACGAGTATCCACCTGGCCACGTTTTATTTCGCGGTGAAGATCTACTGCGATTTCTCCGGCTACACCGACATGGCGATCGGATGCGCGGGTCTGTTGGGCTATCGGCTGCCGCCGAATTTTCGTTTCCCGTATTTCTCGGCCAGCGTGGCCGAGTTCTGGAGCCGGTGGCACATCAGCCTGTCGACCTGGCTGCGCGACTACCTGTACATTCCGCTGGGCGGCAATCGGGGCTCGGCCGCGATGGTCGGTCGCAACCTGATGATCACCATGCTGCTGGGCGGTCTCTGGCACGGGGCCGGTTGGAATTTCGTGCTTTGGGGCGGCCTGCACGGGGTGGCCCTGATCGTGCACCGTCTGTGGCGGCATCTGACCGCAGGCGGGCAGCAACCCGGGCCGCTGGGCAGAGGGCTGGGCGCATTGGCCACCTTTTATTGGGTATCGCTGATGTGGATCTTCTTTCGCGCCGGAAGCGTCGGCGACGCGCTGGTGCTTTCGCGAGCGTTTGTGCTCTGGCAGTCGGCCGGCAGCACCATGCTCAACGCGAATCTGTGGTGGGGACTGCTGATGCTGTTGTGCGTCCACACTGCCGCCGCCCGGCTACCCCGGGCGCGACTCGTCGCTGCCGGGCCCGACTGGGCGTTTTACGCTGTGCTCGGCGCCGCCACCGCCGCGGCCTGTTCGTTCGCATCCACCACGTACGAGCCGTTTATCTATTTCCAGTTCTAGGCTCTGTTTGGAAACGGCCTCTGGGTGGCTGGTGGCTGAGCGCAGCGAAGCCCCAGACCTCTCGATTCCCTGGGGCACCGCTGCGCTTTGCCCCAGCCACCCTGCCGCCACGGCGCGTTTTCAAACAAGGCCCGGGATTGCTCCACCTCACCGTTGCGGCACCGGCGCCGGAATGCGTTCCGGGATCTCCAAACGAAGACGATCCACGTTCGGGGTCCGGCGTTTGGGGAGCGGGTCGGCCAGGTTCAGCGCGTTCTCGGCCGGTTCCGACGTGTTTTCATAGTGGGGCGCGTTGGGCCCCGGCCGGCGGTCCCGCGGATAACAACGGTCGTGGGCCAGCCGTCCCCATGGCCCCATCGAACGGTAACCTTCTTCGACGAACCGCACGCCGTGGGCGTCCAGGATCGTGCCCATCAGGACCTCGAGATTGGCAAGCTCGGCGTTGTAACTGACCAGGGCCTGGCTCTCCGCACTGACCGCGTTTCCCCAACTGCTGATCGCTTGCAGCACGTCGAGGTAGATCCTGCCCAGACCCACGTCATATCTTCGAAACTGCACGTCCAAATTGGCATGGGCGGCGCTTCTGGCTTCCTGAAACGCCAGGTATTGCTCGTAGAACTGGGCCAGGTTGCGATAGCTGGTGGCCAGCTCGTGGGCCGCGTTGTGCAATCCCTGCTGCAAATTGGCCCGGTCTCGCATCAAACTGAGTTCCTGTTGACGCATCACCGCACGGGATTCCCTCAACCCCAGTGGCACGTTCACCTGCACGCCGAGCGTCCAGCCGGTGAACTGTCCCGGATGCGAGGAGATCATCGTCCCGTCGGGCATCCGGCCTCCCAGGCCGTCGAAACCATACCGGGCGGTAGCGTCGACTTGCGGCAAGGCCAGATTTCGGGCTTGCAACAGGCGTTGCTCGTCGGCTTCCACCAGGAGCTTCAGCTCGATCAGGTCGGGCCGGCGGTCTTCGGCCAGCAGCAGGACTCGGTCCCAATCGATGTCCAGCCGCTGCGTGGGCGGCGGCGTAACGGGAACAAGTTGCCCGTGGTTCGACGGCGGCAGGCCCAACACGTCGCGTAAGGCCCCTTCCCGCTGCAACACGTTGGCTTGGGCAATCACCCGCGCCGCCCGGAAATCGGCCAGCGCCGATCGGGCCTGGGCCACATCGCCCGCATTGCCCAAACCCGCGGCCAGTTTCTTCTCGGCACGCCGGTATCCGTGCTGGCCTTGCTCGACCTGCTGTTGGCGCGCCCAAAGATCGGTTCGGGCGGACACCAAGGCCCAGTACGCCTCGATCACGCCGCGAAGCAGTTGTTGAACACTGTCCTTCATCTGGAAGAACGAGCGTTCGGTGTCGATGCGCGCGATCATCACCGGGGCCAGATTGACCCGGGCACCGGCCCCTTGCAGCAGCGGCTGGGTGAAGCTGAGGTCGACCGACGACCGCGTCTGGGGATTCAGCGGCCACTGGTCCGTCGCCGCACGCGAAGGTGCAACGTTGACGTTCAAGCCGGCCGTGCCGCCCGAACGCGTCGTCTTCGACAGGCCCATGTTCATCAGGTAATCATGGGTCGGCGTGGCCGCGAATTGCGCACGGTTGGGCCCTGCAAAGACTGCCGAGGGATTGCCCTCTCGGCTGAAGTCGTGGCCCACGCTAAGCGTGGGATCGAAACGCGCCCGGGCCTGGTCGATCTGGGTGTTGGCGATGGCCGGATCGTAGATGGTTCGGCCGCTGGACGAGGCGGAAAGGCCGGTCAATACGCGGATCACTTCCGAGTTGGCCAAGGCCGTGCGAATGGCGTCGTCCAGCGTCAGATTCTCGGACGAGGCGCTTTCCCGATCGCCGGAAACGACCAAGGGAGCAGGCAACCGCGGCAGTCGGGCCTTGGGCAGGCACGATGGATCCCGGACCTCGATCCGCCGCTGCTCGGGGCCGACCCATCGCCATCTTTCCTGGCCCCGCGCAAAGCCCGGTCCGGCCAGGGCCAATAGCGCGCAGATCACGGTGACGTCCAAGACGGCCCTGCAATTACCCATGTCAACGTCATCGGCCAAACCTGTCGTTACCAGCAGAATAATCGGCAGGATCAGCACAACCTGCTCGACCGGTCGGCGCAAACATCACAGCCGAAAAACCCAACACAACCGGCAAAGTCACCCCAGAAACACCCGCCGACTGCGCTCGGCGGCCAGCGCGGCCCGAACAAAAAGCGCAGCATGCCGATGCCTCATTTCCCGTCGGGCTCGAAGTGCAACGCCCGCTGCGCCTCGCCGAAGTCCTTCGTGTCCTTCACAATCAGGCCATCGTGCAGCACCAGCGACCGATCGGCATGGCGGGCGATATCCTGATCGTGGGTCACCAGAATGATCGTAATCTCGCTTTGCCTGTTGAGGTTTCGGAAGATTTCGATCACCTCCCGGCCGGTGCGCGAATCGAGGTTTCCGGTCGGCTCATCGGCCATCAGGATGGCCGGCTGGTTGACCAACGCCCGGGCGATGGCGACCCGCTGTTGCTGCCCCCCGGAAAGCTGGCCGGGATGGTGGTTCAGCCGATCGGAGAGCCCCACCAGTTCGAGCACTTCCATCGCCCGTTGGCGGCGTTTTCGGCCGGACACCCGCCGGGAGTACAGCAGCGGAAGTTCGACGTTTTCCAGGGCGCTGGTCCGGGCGAGCAGGTTGAAGTTCTGGAAGACGAATCCAAACTTGTGATTTCGCAGCTTCGCCCGGGCGTCGCGCGACATTTGGGCCACTTCCCGGCCGTCGAGCAGGTAGCTGCCGCTGGTGGGCCGATCGAGACAGCCCAGCAAGTTCATTAGCGTTGACTTGCCGGAGCCGGACGGTCCCATCAAAACCACGTACTCCCCCGGTTCCACGGTCAACGACACGCCCCGAAGCGCCTCGACCTTGACTTCTTCGAGGGAGTAGACTTTGCACATCTCCTGCAGGACGATCAGCGACATGCATCTTCTCACGGAGCAGGAAAACATGTAGGTCAGGGCTTGCCCTGACGGATATTCCGTCGTGTGTCATCACCCCTTGCGTCAGGGCAAGCCCTGACCTACGGAGCCCTGAAGTTACTTGTAACGCCCGACAGCCTGTTCTACAATAGCCGCCGTGATTTCCTGCGGTGTCGCCGGGAAGCGACTCTTTCGGCAAGCGTTGGCGCCGCAGCGCGTTGGAAATGGGAGCACGGACTATGAGATCCTTGTGTTTATTGGCGGCCGTTGCCGTCCTGTGTCTGGGGTGTACCACCGAGCCGACGGGCCCCCAGACGCCGGTGAAGACCCCCGACGCCGGCGAACAACAGCGACCCAAGTATCTGGGGAAGCCGCTGGATTATTGGACGCAGCAGGCAACAGCAGTAGACAAGATGGAAGAAACCGGCCGGATCGTGGAGGCCTTGACACACGCGCTCGACGCCGACGAACTCGCTCTGCGGGTGGACGCGGCCGACGCCCTGGAGGTGATCGGACCCCAGGCCAAGGCGGCCGCACCGGCGCTGGCCGTTCAACTCGACCACGTGCAGCCCTGGGTCCGCACCGCCTCGATGGCCGCGCTGACGGCGATCGGGGCGCCGGCTGTGCCTGCGCTGGTCGACACCTTCCAGAACGGGCCCGGAAACTCGCCGATCCGGGCAGCGATCGTGCTGGGGTCGATCGGACCGGCGGCCAAGGACGCCCTACCGGTTCTCGAAAAAGCTCTGCCGGACATGCCCGGCAAACGCGACCGGCTGACGGAGATCCTCGGGCAGATCGATCCGCAGCGGGCAGTCGCCTCGGTGGTCGAACCGCCGCCCGGTGATGGACCCGTCGCCGCGGCCATTCCGTCGCAGAGCGTGCCGATCGCAATTGAAGGACAGATGGACTGGCCGGGGTTTCACGGTCCCGGGCGCGATTCCTTGTGCCTTGAAACGGGTTTGTTGCAGGAGTGGCCCGAGGGCGGACCGAAGTTGCTTTGGCAGTTGGACGGGCTGGGTGACGGCTACTCCATGGTTTCGATCGCCGACGGCAAGATCTTCACCATGGGCGACCGCACGCCCGAGAAAAGGCCGCTGTCGCAGTTCGCGATCGCTTACGACCTGGCCACCCGCGAGGAACTCTGGGCGACACGGGTCGGCCTTCCGTACGAGGACGGGCCGCGGTGTACGCCGACGGTCGACGGCGAGCTGCTCTACGTTCTTGGAACCGAAGGCGATCTGCTGTGTCTTCAGGCGGCCACCGGAGCGGTTCGGTGGCGGAAGAACCTGGTCGAAGACTTCGGCGGGACGATGATGTCCGGCTGGAAGTACAGCGAATCCCCGCTGGTCGACGGCGACCGGTTGATCTGCACTCCCGGGGGCGAGGACGCCGCCCTGGTGGCGCTCGATAAATTGACAGGCGAGGTGATCTGGAAGTCGACCGTGCCGAACCTCGGCCAGCAAGGCAAGGACGGCGCCGCCTACTCTTCCGCGGTGGTGGCCGAGATCGAAGGCGTGCGGCAATACGTCCAGTTGCTCGGCCGCGGCGTGGTCGGCGTTGAGGCCGGTACCGGTCGATTCCTCTGGGGCTACAACCGGATCGCCAATTCGGTGGCCAACGTCACCACGCCGGCGGTCCGCGGAAACTATGTCTTCGTCACCACCAGCTACAAAGGAGGCGGGGCGCTGCTGAAGATCACTCCCGACGGAGACGTCTTTCGGGCGGAAGAAGCCTATTACCTGGACTCCCGCCGGTTTGAAAACCATCACGGCGGCGTGGTGATGGTGGGCGACTACCTCTACGCCGGCAGCGGCCAGAACCAGGGCGACCCGGTTTGCCTGGAACTGGCCACCGGGAAGATCCTCTGGAAGGTTTTGCACCAGAAGGCCCCGGCGCGGGGGTCGGCTTCCGTGCTCTACGCCGACGGCCATTTGATCTTCCGCTACGACCGCGGTCCGGTGGCCCTGATCGAGGCGACTCCCGAGGGCTTCCGACTCAAGGGGCGCTTCCAGCCGATTGCCGGAACCGGGCCCGCATGGTCCCATCCGGTGATCCACGACGGACGGCTGTATCTGCGGCAAAACGACCTGCTGCTGTGCTACGACGTGCGCGCCGGTGGGTAGGAGCGGCGGGTCGCCGAAGAGGGATTGGGGATTAGACAGTTACCAATCAAATCCTGCGCAAAATGGCAAGAACTTTCGAGGACCGAGCTTGTGGGACAGCCGCTTGCGGCTTCGCAATGCCGTGCGAAGCCGCAAGCGGCTACTGCGCGACCCT
>SDBV01001172.1_pt1 | contig 39213 bp, 36 predicted proteins | sample 2277081 | NCBI WGS metagenome assembly SDBV01 (sample SAMN10402039, study PRJNA504765) | marine sediment metagenome | isolation source: marine sediment core GS10_PC15, 223 cmbsf | place: Arctic Ocean: Southern Knipovich Ridge | collected 2010 | reverse complement strand
GTATGCCAGGGCGTAGCCTGCTCATACGCATAAGCAGCCTGATAAAGAGCCTCCTCAGAAAGATCGGGACCCATTAACTGAAATCCTATCGGCATCGTATCAGGGGTAAACCCACAAGGAACCGCCAAAGCAGGAAGACCGGCAATATTTGCCATCGCGGTAGAAGAGTCGAGCAGGTCCATTTGCAATTGATTATCATCAAATGCCCCAAAAGGAAACGCCGGTATCGGTGACCCCGGTATAAAGAGGAGATCTACCTCCTTAAATGCATTGACGAACTCTTCACGAATACATCCCTGCACAATCTTTGCACTCCGATAAAAGGCATCCGCATGGCCTACAGAAAGCACATAGGTGCCCACTAAAATACGGGACTTTACCTCGATACCAAAACCCTCATTGCGTGTATTGGTATACATATCCGTTAGCGATTCTGCGTGCGGACTCCGATAGCCGTATCGCACCCCATCGAATCGCGCTAAATTTGAGGCCGCCTCTGCACGACTTATCATAAAATAGGCTGCCGTTGCATGCTCCATCATCGGAAATTTCAGGCGCTTAATCTGGGCCCCGAGCCGTTCAAACTCTTTTAATGCTTCATTGAGGGCCTTATAGACATCCGGATCAAAACCTTCGGCTTCTAAGGCATTTTCAACGATGCCTAACGTAAATCCTGGCTTCAACTTACCGGTAAGCTGCTGCGTATAATCTTTTTTGCCTACCTGACACGTCGTTGAATCCTGTTTATCCTGGCCCGCAAGAGCAGAAAGCACAAGAGCATTATCATAAACGGTACGGGTAGCAGGCCCTATCTGATCGAACGAAGAAGCATAGGGAATAAGACCATAACGAGAAATAAGGCCGTAGGTAGGCTTGAGACCCACTATGCCACACAAAGTTGCTGGCTGCCGCACTGAGCCACCCGTATCGGAGCCCAATGCCCACGAAACGAACCCGGCCGCAACTGCGACTATCGATCCGCCACTCGAACCACCCGGTACACGCTCAGCGTTCCATGGATTACGCGTCTTTTTGAATGCTGACTTCTCGGTCGAGCTTCCCATCGCAAACTCATCACAATTAGCACGACCAAGAGAATAGGCTCCCGCTTTCTCTAAACGAGTAACGGCAGTCGCATTATAGGGAGCACGATAATGCTCAAGCATCTTTGAAGCACAGGCAACAATCCGCCCCTGCTGGCAAATATTATCCTTAACAATACCGGCAATACCATACAGTGGCCCTTTTTTGAGCTCTTTGAGAGGTATCGAATCAGCATCAAATATCTCCAACGCTGAGCCGATCTGGGCATCATACTGTTTAAAGCGCTTGAGGTAAAAAGAGCGCAACTCAGAAACATTAATACGGCCTGCGTCCAGGGCTTCTCTGGTAGTTTTTATCGAAGCGAAAGCAAATTCATTCATACGATTTTTCCTTGCAAAACTTAATCAAGCGTATATGCACTACATTGTATATTCTAGCATGACCCAATCACAGGCAGAGTAAGCCATACTAGTGAAACCCCATCACATTCATCGAATGTCCTTAATTTTTCAAAATCTTTGGCACCACAAAGAAGTTATCTTCTCTCTCAGGAGCAAGGGCAAGCAACGGTTCAGCAGGGGTTGGAATGACCTCGTCATCTCTCATAATATTCGAATGTTTAGGCATAGGCTCAGAGGTGTGCTGTGCTGCTACATCTTTTAAATGTGCCGCATAAGAAAGAACACCCTGGAGTGCTTTTACGAGCTCAGATATCTCATCCTCATCAATACTGATATTCGCCATCTTGCCAAGTTTAAGTATCTCTTCACGTGTAATATTAACCATGAAAATCCTTCTTTGTTACTCTTTATAGCCGTGAACCGGTTTTGTCTAACCTGTTACTGTAGTCTTATGCGATATAGGATACAGGAGAACAGATTTTACCTCAAGCTGGGCAGGATGGATGAACAATGAGCTCATCATTAAGAACTATGAGCAAAGAAAATAAGACGCCGTTTTTTGTCACCAACGGTATACCATTCTTCTCGCTCAATAAACGACTTAATCTTTTCAGGAGCAACCCAATGGCGTGATGCCCAATAGACCAACCGTGCTTCCTTATAGGGAGAAACCGGCTTAAACATACGCACAAGCTCATCCGGATGCACAGAAGCCCGCGCACAAAAAAGATCTATACTAAAATCGGTCTTTCTTAAAAAAGTACGCCAATCAAGATCAGTAATAGTAACATCGGTCAACCCAAGCTGCTCAACCACCGATTCGAGAAATGCAATTTTTTTGTGATTGACCTCGATAAGTACGAGAGCCATGTGCGGGAAAACTATTTTCAAAGGGATAGCAGGAAATCCTGCCCCACTACCAATATCAGCAATCTGATGAAGCTCATGCAAAGCAATAAACTTTCTTAATGCGAGAGAATCATCAAAATGATCGGTCACTACCCTACTCAAATCGGTAATTGCCGTCAAATTATGTATATCATTGGTACGTATTATGAGATCATAATAATGCTTAAATTTGATGATGTGCTCGGGGCTCAGAACCTGCCGCTGGGCAAAATTATTCCATATGACTTCGTCATGTGCTGAAATTTGTGCTATCATAGAATAAGCTTTTTTGTTAATAAGATTGTTGGTAGAGTATACTACCCACTGAGTGCATTGTCTAATACAGGAAATTAACGATGAAACATAAGCGTGCGCTTCTTTCAAGCATGAGGGTACGTCGGATTCACCACTGTGCATGGATACTCGTGATCACACTCATGATCGGCTCACTCGACGGGCAAAAATCACCGCACGTGATATCATTTTTTGTGCGGCCTCTTCCCGCCTATCCCACGCCAGAGCAGGAAAAGACGGTTGAGCACCATAAAAAGCAGCGTACTCAAGACCCGGACAGCGTACTCACATCTATTATCAATAAAGAGCTCAATACGAACTTTCTGCATTCGGGCATATATATTTCCTATGCTGGAGTGGCAACTCGGACAAATATAGATGGACAAATCGTTCTTGAGCGAAAAACACCTGACACTAAGCTCAATGTCATTATAACAGAAGATCTCAAACCGGTACCGGTCGATCCACTTAACGATAAAACTATTTATGGATTTATTGTGAACCCGAAGGCTCAGGTGCAGCAGTATCAGTATGAGCTCCTGCAAGATCCTGAAACCGAAATGTATTCCTGGAATGTCACCGAAATACCCTTACCTACAAAAAAAAGAATACCCTATGATACGATTATTATCTTTGCGAACCCTAAGCACATCGTTGTGCCTGTGGGCTCAACAGCAACGATGACCGGCGAGAATCTTGTACTGCCTGATATGTATGTCACCCCTCGTCATAGCGCTTCTGCAAACGCACTCCGTTTTTTGAAAATTCGCCAGTACCATGCCCCTGTTAGATTTGAGTATAAATTCTTGCCCGAGCAGTACCAGAAGATCATTCGCCCCTAGAAAGAGTTCAATAAGGACACTATGAAGTTACAAATTTCTTTTGATATAACCGATTTGACTAAGGCTCTCACCACCGGTCACCATATTGAATCCCACGTAGATATATTTGAAGTGGGAGCATTGCTCATCTACAAACATGGGGAACTGGCAGTCAAGAAGTTTCGGGAAGCATTTCCCCAAAAAACGCTCCTTGCCAACGCTAAAATAGTTGATCGCTCAAAAGATGCGGTCACGCTCTTTGCTCAGGCTGGAGCTGATTGGATCACTATCATGGCAGGAGCAGGTCACCAGACAATCCATAATGCCTGTACCGTTGCCCATGAGCTCGGTAAGAAAATCATGCTCGATCTTGCCGATGCAAGCTCATTAGGACAAGCTGCTCTTGAAGCAAAAAGTCTAGGCGTGGATGCCCTTGTGTTCCATAAACCGGTGGAAGACGATGCCCATATCGTTTTTCTTGATCATTGGGAAATGGTAAAAGGTAATACGGAGCTTCCTATATTTATATCAGCACCGATCACACGAGAAACTGTCGGCCCCGTACTGACCATTGGAGCAGCCGGCATTATTATAGGCAATGCCATCGTAAATGCGGATAATCCTCAAGAAGAAGCGGCCTACTTTGCCGATATCGTAGGACGCAAGTAGCAGAGTTTATTCTTCTCGATCCTGCTTCTCTGTACATAAAAATAGCGGGCAGTAATGCGTAGAGGAGAGCTTCCCAGATCCTGTAGAATCTTACGTATCATTATGCGTACTACGAAGTATGTATACCTCCCATCTGCTCTTCTTAAGATAACGCCCTCTTACCTGCAGGGAGCAGTTCTGCTGGTAGCAGTGGTGAAAAAGCAAGCGAAGAGACTGAAAAGATATGCAATTGCGTTAAAGAAAAGATTTTCTAAATTTTGGTATACTGGTTGCACACCACAGCAGAAATGTGCTATGTTAAGCTTGTCGATTTTCGAGTATTAAAAACAAGGTTCATCTATACAGGTATGAAGAATTTATTAATTGTAGAGTCTCCCGCCAAAATAAAAACTATTTCCAAAATCCTTGGGAAGGATTTTAAGATCATGTCCACCGTGGGGCATATAAAAGATCTGCCTAAAAAGAAAATTGGTGTCTCCATTAATGATACCATAGATATCCACTATGTAACGCTCGAAGGTAAGGAAAAAACGATAGCCGACATCTGCAAGGCAGCACAAACTGCCGATCATATCTACCTGGCACCCGATCCTGATAGAGAAGGAGAAATTATCGCCTGGCATGTGGATCAGGAAGTCAAGCGGGTCGTAAAAAATAAAAACATCATAAAGCGCATTACGTTCAATGAAATTACCAAACCGGCAATCGAAGAAGCTATCAGCCACCCTTCAGATATCGATCTTAATAAAGTAGCCGCTCAGCAAGCGCGCAGAGTACTCGATCGTCTTGTCGGGTATGAAGTATCCCCTATTTTATGGAGAAAAGTTGCGAAGGGACTCTCTGCAGGACGTGTCCAATCGGTCACTCTCAAACTTATTGTCGTCAGAGAAGAGGCTATACGTAACTTCAAACAGGAAGAATACTGGTCGATCGAAGCACTTTTTTCTGGCAAAAGTGGCACATTGACAGCTCCACTAACCCATATTAATAAGAAAAAGGCTGAAATACCGAACGAAAAAGAGTCCAAAAAGCTTGTTACGAACATTAAGAAAACCTCGTATAGTGTGGACACTATTAAGGATACAAAGCGACTTAAAAATCCACATGCACCTTTTATGACGAGCACTTTACAGCAAAGCGCCTACAATCAATTAGGATTTTCGGTACAGAAAACGATGCAGGTCGCTCAGAAACTGTACGAAGGGATACCGCTTGACGATCCATCAACACCGGAAGCGTTAATAACCTACATGCGTACCGACTCATTGCGCATTTCGGATATTGCGGTCAAGCAGGCACGTACCTACATTAATAAAAAATATGGCAAAGAATATCTTCCTACAAGCGCTAACGTCTACTCAAAATTGAAAGCTAAAGCGCAAGATGCACACGAAGCTATTCGGCCCATCGACGTTGCCTTGACGCCGACCGCCATAGTAAAGTATTTATCTGCTGATGCAGCAAAGCTCTATAAACTGATATGGTCACGATTCGTGGCATGCCAAATGAAACCAGCTCAGTATGCACAGCGGCAAATAACTATTCTCGGAGGCCCTTATACCTTTAAGGCAACCGGCTCAACGCTTATATTCGATGGCTTTTTAAAAGTGTATGGCCTTGAAGAAATCGAAAAGGAAGAGGCGGAAAAGGGTAAGACACCGATTCCTAAAAATATCAAAGAAAAGGAACCCCTTGAGATCGACAAGGTAACTCCTAAGCAGCATTTTACCCAGCCACCACCCCGGTACACCGAAGCTACGCTCGTAAAAGAGTTAGAAAAAGAGGGGATCGGCAGGCCAAGTACCTATGCCACTATTTTGAGAACTATTCAGGCGCGGTCCTATACGGCACTTGATGAGAAAAAGCGCTTTGTACCCAGTGAATTGGGCTTCGTGGTAACCAGAATGCTCACAGCAAACTTGCCTCAAATAATGGACGTAGGCTTTACAGCTGCTATGGAGCAAAATCTTGATAAGGTTGCGCGCGGCACGCTTGAACGGGATACATTGCTTAAAAAGTTCTATGGTGAATTTAAAAAAGATCTTGAGACCTTTCGTGGTGAAGCGAAGAAAGCGATCGAAGAAACGGATATTCCCTGCCCTGAATGCAAACAAGGGCATCTTATCGTCCGCTTTGGCAAAGTTGGGCCCTTTGCAGGCTGTGACCAGTACCCGAAGTGCACCTTTACGAGTAATTTTGAGCGACAAGCTGATGGCTCGATTAAACTCAAAGCTGCTGTAGCGCCAAAAATACTCGCCGAAACCTGTCCTTTATGCGTAAAACCGTTGCGGAAAATGCAGGGTCGCTATGGCCCGTTTATCGCCTGTACCGGCTATCCAGGATGCAAATATATCAAACCAGTTACCGCCGGTTTTAAGTGCACTCAGTGCACAAAGGGGGATGTGGTACAAAAAATCTGGAAGGGGAAAAAATTCTGGGGCTGCAGTACCTATCCCGCATGCAACTTCTCCATCTCAGGAGAAATCGAAGAGACACCCTGCAGTAAATGTGCTGCTCCCTATCTTTTACGGCGCGTCAGTAAAGATGGCACTATCACTCTCATCTGCGGCAACAAAAGCTGTAAGGTGAAAACGACCCTTCCACCAGAAGAATCTGAAAAGACTGAATAGTACAAACTACTGCAGACGCGTACCATCTGGCACTACCGCTGTCGGCGCAACAATAGTCAGAGTATTTTCCTCATCGCGAGCTACCAGGAGCATGCCCTGCGATTCGAACCCCATCATTTTACGTGGCGCTAGATTGAAAGTAAAGACAGCCTGCTTGCCTTGAAGATCTGCAGGAGCGAGGCTCTTTTTCACCCCAGCGAGAATCTGACGCATGCCATGCGGCCCAAAATTCACCTGTAATGCAAGAAGCTTATCAGAACCCTTAACCTCCTCACACCGATCTATGGTTCCGACCATCAGAGCAACTTTGACAAAATCATCAAACGAAATAACCGGTATCTGAGCCTCCGGCGCCTCCTTCGTAGCTATTTGTTCCGGCTCATACTTTTCAAATAAGGCAGGAATCTTCGTCAATAGAAAGGTTTTCGTCCAAGGATTCTCACTTAAGGTTTGAACCAGATCGCCCTGAAAGTCTGTTGTTACTCCCAAACTCTTAAGCATGACCTCCATCTTAGCCGGCATGACCGGCAGCAGAAGAATGCCTATAGCATGCAAGCTATGGCAGGTTGCAGATATGACTTCTTCAAAGCGTTCTTTATCGGTTATTTTCCATGGCTCCGCATTATGAAAATAGGCATTTACTTCATGAATAAATTTCCACAAGCCCTGGAGAGCTCGATAGAAATAGCCATCCTCCATATCTAAGCTATAGGTGTCGAGCATACTCCAGAAAGCATCCCGCAGATTGAGACCCTGTGCACCCCAATTTTTTGGAGGGCGTATTTCATACAACTCATGCTTATGAGCCAATGTAACCACCCGATTAAGAAGATTACCAAGGTCATTGGCTAAGTCTGAGCTAATACGCTGCTCCAGATCCATCGTACTAAACTCAGAATCCTGGGTAATGGCCATATGCCGTATTAAATAATACCGAACAGCATCCTTGCCATAGGCATCAAGCAAGAGCTGTGGATCAACAACGTTGCCAAATGATTTCGACATTTTTTGCTGGTTGACAGTAATCCACCCATGCACAAGAAGATGCTTAGGTACATCTAAACCGGCCGCCATGAGAAAAGCGGGCCAATAAACCGCATGAAAGCGAACGATATCCTTGCCGATCACCTGCATATCAGCAGGCCACCAGAAGTGAAACTCACCTTTCTTCGCCTCACTCGCATACCCGATCGCCGTAATATAATTGTTCAATGCATCCGCCCACACATAGGTAACATGGCCAGGATCATCAGGAAAAGGAATTCCCCATGAGATAGTCGTACGAGAAATGCTCAGATCCTTCAGCCCCGATTTTACGAAGCTTAACACCTCATGTGATCGCTCAGAAGGAATAATAAAATCAGGGTGCTCCTCATAGAATTTCAGGAGCCGATCCTGATAGGCTGACAGTCTAAAAAAATATGACTCCTCAGCAATATAGACCGTAACGCGATCACAGGATAGGCACCGAGGAGCTTCATCCTCTTTCGAATAGTCTCCCGTGACATAGGTCTCGCACGGTGTACAGTAATAGCCCGTATAATGGGATTTATAAATATCACCCGTTTGCTGCAGCTTTCTCAACCACTGCTGAACCGCTTTTACGTGACTCTCATCGGTCGTACGAATAAAGTGGTCATACCGAATATCATATTTATGCCACATATCCTTGTAAGCATCGATAAAGCTATCAACAAACTCTTTAGGGACCTTACCCACCTTCTTTGCCGCTTGGGCTATTTTTCCTCCATGCTCATCGGTACCGGTCAAGAAGAAGGTTTTATCGCCCCGCAACTTATGCCACCGAGCCGCTACATCGGCTAAAAGTGTTGAATACAAAGAACCAAGATGGGGCTTAGCGGTTACATAATAGATCGGTGTTGTTACATAAAATTTTTTCATGCGTCATCCTGTGAAAAATCGCTCATCTGTGTGAAGATAGTCAGCTTGTATGTATGATACGTTATTTTTGAGAGAAACGAAAGTCATGCTACGCCTTAATCTGCACCCATGCATCCTGCAACTCATGGGCATTCAAAATTTTGTTAAGTCGGTCATAGCGAACCAAATGAAATTTTTTAAACTCCTCTTTTGACATCGACAGTAATGAACGAAGGATTTTAGGTATCAGAAGCCGATCGAGCACATCAAGCGTAGGCGGGAAAAAGCCAATCTGCTCATAACTATGCGCTACACTGTCTGGTTTCATCATGAAATTCATAAAAGCATAGACCATATCATCCTTGGTGCTCGTCTGCGGGATAGCAAAGCTCTCTATCGTCATAATGCTCCCTTCATCAGGAATGATGAAATCGATATGCTTATGCTTACGCATAGTTTTCATAATATAGGAGCTCGAAGCGACCGCAACGCACCCATTTCTGCTCGCTAAATAATAGTTCGCTCTAAAGTCACTGTATACCTCAACGAACGAACGCTGACGAGTAAGCAGATCCTTAACCGCCCCAAAGCGCTTCTTCGATAACTTCTGCGGAGAACCATACAAATAAAGAGAAGTAAGGGGAATCGCAACAAGCGGATCATTCGTCATGATAATCTTATGAGCATAACCGAGCACCGGATCAAAAACGGATCCCCACGTCCTTGGTAAAGCGCCATTTTTATAACAATCCTTATTTATTCCTAATCCAAAAACGGCCCATTCAAACGGAACAGAATACTCATTCTGCTCATCGAAATAGTAACCAAGAAGCAGAGGATTTAAATGCTCGTAAAATGCCAGCTTTTTTTTATCAAGCCTTTTCACCATACCCTTGCCCCATAAATAATGCACAGCGTAATCGGAGGGAACAATGAGGTCATATCCATGGTTCGAACTTTTCTCGAGCTTTAATAACAGCTCTTCATTACTTTCATAATAGCTGACATTCACCCGAATACCAGTCTCTTTTTCAAACAAGGTAAGGGCTTGAGCATCGAACATACCTATCCATGCACCGACATTAATCGATCGACGAGCTGTAGGGAATTTAACCAATGCAAGGCTAATAAAGGCCCCAACAACCCCTATCCAACACAGAATGAAAACGATGCGTATAAAAAGTTTTGCTACCACCATCTCACCATAATTCCCAGCGGACTACTAATGAGCAAAAGACTAATACGAAGAAGCTCGTTAAGGCAAGAAGCACGGTCGACAGCGCATTAATAACGGGCGAAATGCCGGATCTTATCATGCTATAGATATAGAGTGACAGCGTTTGGACTTCGCTGCCAGCGCAGAAGAATGATACAATAAAATCATCAAATGAGATGATAAATACGAGCAAGCTTGCCACAAAAAGAGCGGGTCGTAGGAGCGGCAGCGTAATCTTAAAAAAGGTCTGACTTTTCGTTGCACCCAGATCACGAGATGCCTCTTCCAAACGAGGATCCAGCGATTGATAATGGGAGAAAATAAGCGGAACCGTATACCCAAAACCCAAAATAGTATGGCCTGCTATTAACGAGATCAGCCCTAACGGAATCGAAAAGAGCGAAAAGAAACTCAATAAGGCAAGAGCAAATATCACTTCCGGTATAAACAGGTTGCTATAAAAAAGAGAGACATACCGGCCAGCCGATCGCTCATGACTTGCATAATAGACAAGTCCAAGGCTACAAAAAAGACTCAAGAAGGTTGCACAGATCGCAATAATAAGGGAATTAGAGAAAGCGGTCCATACAGCAGATGAGTGAAAGAGCTTCGTATACCATCTGAACGTAAAACCCATCCAGGATGAAGGAAACGGTGCATTATTAAAAGAAAAAACAACAAGCACCACTATCGGTATATATAAAAAAAGATAGGTACCTATAACTGGAAGGCGGAGTCCCACTTGCGAGCGGCGAAACTTACGTATCATGATGCACCTTACTATACTGCACGAATAATTTTTTTACTACAGTTCCGAGCACCGTGGCAGAAAGCAGCACTATAAAACTCATCATAGTAAAGGCCACCGCAGAAGTTATGGTCTCATGGCCGAGTGCATACTGAGCAATGATAGAACCGACAAAAAGGAACTTCTCACCTCCCATAAGCCCCGGGATAGCAAATTCTCCAAATGAGGGTATAAATACGAGAAAGAATCCGGAGAGAACACCGGTCATAGAAAGAGGCAGTATAACATGATACCAGGTCTCAAAAGGGGTCGCACCCAGATCATTCGATGCTTCAAAAAGGGCATAATCTAAGCGCTCAAGAGCAGCATAGATAGGCAAAACCATAAAAGGTAAATAACAATACACCATAAGAATCATCACACCAACTATCGAATTTAACAGGTATAAAGGCTCAGTAATAAGACCCAGTGCCTGCAAAAAAAGATTTATAATACCACCCCGATCGAGCACAAAAAACCAGGCATACACATGCAGTAAAAAGTTAGTCCAGAAGGGTAAAATAAGCAAAAAGAGAAAGAATAGCTTAAAGCGACCTGCCCCAAATGCCAGAAAGTAGGCAAGGGGATACCCCACCACAAAACAGAGAATGCCCGTAGAGGTCGCCAAAAGAAGCGATTTGAGCATAATAAGAAAATAGGTACCTGAAAAGAACTGCCAGTACCTGTCTAATGAAAAGAGGTACGTTCCCAGATCCGGACTATAGATCCTGATACTCATGACAGCCATAATGGCGAGCGGACAGTAGAAAAATAGAAACTGCCATACGAACAAAGGCACAGCAAAAAAGAATGGCCGTTCGCCCTTAATGAGATTTCTTAATGTGCGATATATCAACTCTTGGTGCCTCCCTAACGCTCGAGTAACACTGTATTCTCTTTTTGCCAATACAGATAGACCGGCATCTCATAATCTATCGTTTCACGAGGAAAATGCTCCTCATTTTGAGAATAAACATGGACGATCATGCCATTTTTTAAACGCACATTATAGTGGGTTGACCGTCCATAATACACGATCGACTCAACGATTCCCTGAAGAACATTCGAAAAGCCGGACTGCTCAGTACGTGTGATAAAAATCTTTTCGGGCCGAAGACTCATACGCACCTGAGCACCATCAACCATCCAATTCTTCACCGTAGGCAGCGAAACGGCATACGAGCCCACCTGAGGAATCTCTATCAGAGTATCCTCAAGACGTAATGTTCCCTCAAAAATGGTCGTTACCCCGACAAATTGTGCCACAAAAGATGACACAGGAAATTCATAAAGCTCCTTGGGAGTACCCTGCTGCTCAATTTCTCCATCATGATTCATAATAGCAATCTTATCAGCAACCGTAAGCGCCTCAAACTGATCATGCGTTACATACATAAAGGTCATTTTCAGGGTATCCTGTAACGCAATGAGATCGACCAAGACGCTTTCTCTCAGCGTAGAATCGAGCGCTGCCAGTGGTTCATCAAGAAGAAGCACATCCGGCTCATTGATGAGAGCACGAGCGAGTGACACCCGCTGCTGCTGCCCCCCTGAAAGTTGCTTAATACTTTTACGCTTATGCTTTGCAAGCCGCACCATTTCAAGTATTTTACCGACCTTTTCTTTGATAATCGACTGAGGTACCTTCCGAATCATAAGGCTATAAGCTACATTATCGTAGACGTTTAAATGCGGAAAAAGAGCATAATTTTGAAAGACCGTATTGATAGGCCTTTTATGAATATCGAGGTCTGTTATATCGCGAGATCCCAAAAAAATGAAGCCACTATCAACCTGCTCAAAACCGGCAATTAACCTTAGAAGGGTCGTTTTACCACAGCCACTCGGGCCCAGAAGCACGAAAATTTTACCTGAGGGTATTTCAAGATTCATATCATGAAGAATCGGCTCCCCATGATATGCCTTGTTTACCTTGAGCAGCCTAATGCTTTTCATTATCAGCACCATACCGTTTTAGTAGACCTGCCCAATACATGGGAACAATAACATCGGAAAACGTACAGGGAATCACAATTGCTACCACTAAGCACAAAAATACTAATCCCATCTGGGGATACCAGTTATCAAAGCCATGCGAAACCATATAAAAAAGAGAGGCAAGCGAACTGATAAGGATATGAAAAAAATGGGATCCGAGTGAAAAGATACGTAACATCGATGAATGATGAGACCGGAGTACTAACCCATTCAAGATACCAATACCCAGAAAGGGCAGGACATTGTGCAGCTCCCTATGAAAACAGATATGCAACTCCATGTCGACCCCCAAGATGCGCCCCGCCCCATACGGCAGAAGAACATCGGAAAGTACACAAAAAAAGGCGGGCGATACGGAGCCTACTAAAAGAGTCATAAGAAAATTATCTGAAAAGCGAGAAAAGGTAATAATGGCTCCCGTCGCAGCAAAGAGAATATGCAAAAAGTGGAAGCTATGAAAAAGCATATGATAACCTGAGCAAACTATTTTCCGAGCCTCCTGCCCAATAGACTCAGTAGTAGACGAATAATCAAGCATACTTAGAATAATCATGCCGAGCGCAACTGAAAATATCGCATAAGGCAGATGATGAAGAAACTCTTCTTTAAAAGAATGATCATGGTGAGAATGATCATTCTCACCATATACGTACACATCTCGGCCTTTTTTATCCCGCTGATCCATAAGAATTACCTCTATCCTACGCCAAAATCACTAATGGTATACTTCAATATACTGCTTTTTATAAGGAACGCAAAAGGCAAAACTTACTAGAGATCTATGAGGCAAAACGGAGAATAACGGAAAAAGAACAGAGCGGCTCATACAGATCCAGCCTTCTGCCCATTATGTTAGGCATATTTCGCATAACAGTCCTCAGCAATGTAGACTTCAAAGGCCATTACACCTACACAATCTGCGCTTCAAGCTAGACAATAACTGCATCCTCAGCAACATGATTGATCATTGGATTATGTCCCACTACAGGCTGTTGGAGATGGCTTCCTTCAAGAGTTTTGACCAGTACACACATTGGAGACAGAAATGATTCAATCAAGTTTTTAATTTCACGTACTTCCCCTACCACCTCTTCTTCTTTCTTCTTTAAATGATGTATCCTCCACTTAAATAGTGCATATAATAAACCAACTCCACCCAGAGGCCCAAATATAGTGGCCAAGGGGTTCAAATGAGCAAAGACCGCAATGAGTGATCCCACCGCAGCAATAGAGCCACACCCCAATGTCACGCCTATTCTTACAATGTTATCGGCCTTCTTTGATGAAATACATCCTGGGTTTAATGTTTTCAGTTTCTCCAAACATTCTCGTAAAGAAGACTCGAGAGTCTGGATATTATCATGAAACCTCTTAACATTCTTAAAAGCCCTCTTATCTGCTCCCATCGCTTGTTCAAGCTTGCGATGAACATACAACAGCGGTTGTAGGAAACGATCAATGGTATCTCGACCCACATGTACCTCATATTCAACGTGGTAAGAAAAAAGTATTCTTTCAAAAGAAGCATGTTCTCTCAGAACCGCATTAAAAACAATCAATAAAATTGCTTCAGCCGTTTCCGCCTGCAGCACCATAGCTACAAAGTCATCCGTTTCAATAATAAGCCTCTGGGGCTCTGCTAAAAAAGCGTCTGTTCTCTGCACGTCCTCTGGATCAGAAAAAAATGCTTGACGTTTTTGGTCTACTTGCGCTTGTTCAATGGTTTCCTCCGCCATTGCAGCCTGCTCCTCCCACAACTTTGTATCAATAATAGCTAGCTCAATCGGCTGGGTCTTAGAAAGACCCATTGCCCCAAGATTGTTCGCTACAAAAAAGATACTCAGTAAAAAAATAAAACGACCTGGCATCACACCCCCTTAAGCAAACTATTAAGCTGCACTCACAATACACGCAAAGTAGGTGCCTGGCAAGACATTGTCAATCATGACGAATGCTCATCCCCCACGACCCTCTGATACTCAGTACTAACAGCCCATAAGGCATTCTCTCGTCGGGCCAGCAGCTCTTACTCACGTCACCACTTTAGGCAGTATGCAGAGCTCACCAGGAATGAACAGACGCAACATTTTGGAAATATTCCTGAAATCCACTCGTTTCATAAGCAGTGAACCGAGATAACTGCTAGGTAAAAATCATGTTTCATGCTATTGTGAGAGCAACAAACACATATTATTACTCCTAAGGATCTGACTAGGATGACCCATTATTCGCGCATTCGTTCTTTTTCTTTGATAGCACTCGTTTTTTGCATGGCAACAGATACTTTTCTCTATAGCATGGAAAGAACCGTTCTTGCCGAGGACAAGAGTGAAACACATGAAAGATCAGACAGCGTACCAGATCAAGCCGATGAACCTACCAGTACCATTGACACTGAGGTGGCAACCTGTCGCATCTGTTTAAGCGAATGCTCGAGTTCAGATAATCAGCACCCCTCGATCACCCTTTCCTGCAGCCATACCACCCATAAGAGCTGCCTTGAAAATTTCTACAAATCCCTTCACCTGATTAATCCAAGCCAGCAGCTTACGTGTATTTTCTGCAAGAAGCCATTGATTGAAGATGATCTTAAGCAACTTAATATCACCATTACAGTCGATAATCAGTACCAATACCTATTACAGACAGTCACCTCGGTACTTACTGAGGAAAGATTGGCATTTATCAATATGATGTGTGTAGGGCTTCTTCGGTCACCAGGCACACAAGAAATGCTCGCAGATTTTTTTGACAATGAAAGTGATTTAGATACCTTCAAAAACGCCATGAACCACCTATTGCCTTTAAATATGACCGATATACGATCCGGTGATGCTTTCAGGCGGTTAAGAAATATAGCCCCTTTTTCCCGTACCGATGTGCGCCACCTCCTTCAGGCTCTTGCCCGCCAAGGATACCTCGACCCACAAAATATAGCAACCTGGCGCGCAGCTATTACCCGCATGGCTGATACCTTTCAGATGCAACCCCTCGTAGCACCTCTTCTTAATACCCTCTCGCTCTTGCTTGACCACATCGATAGCGAGGAAGAACCTCCCAGCAACAATCTTGCACTTGAGCGCTTCCTTCATTATGAAAAAAAACTAGAGGTTATACTGATTAGCTTCCTGCTTAATCCTGCGATAAACCGCATTAATAGCTCAACTCCTCTCTCTGCTGACGTTAGTAGATGGCTGTTTGCAGGCTCTTTCATCACCCAAGGAATACGAATAGCCCTTTCAGAAAATTATTCTCCTACCCTACGAACAATCAACAGAGTATTGAATAGTCCCTTTCCTCTGAGACTCGACCAGAACAATATTGAACAATCAGCTCAATTAATAAGCGATATGATACATAATACCGCTGTTGACGATGGCAGACCCCTTTTTAGGGAAGAAGCACTCGATAGGCTTTCCAGGCTTCATCCTGAAATAGCCCAACGACTCAATAGGCTGCCTTTTAATGTTCTTCTTGCTCAAAGAAATTGGATCAGTGCTGATATTACTCAGATCACACCACCCAGAAACCCCCAAAGAGCATGGCATGATCGTACCCAAGAATGGGTGGGTCACCATCGTCAATTTTTTAGAAACGTAGGGATGACAGGCGCCATAATTATGTATCTTACTCAGAATCAGCACCACTATCTACTGGCCTGCTTTATAGCTATCCAACTTGCCCGCATCGTTTTTTACTACAAGTAAATAGATGAAATCGGATCAGACATGAACACGTACCCATCATGATTGTAACATCTAAAATGCATGCCCAAGCGTGAGGAACCAGGCATACGACCTATCGCGAGGATCACGCTTTTTCCATTTCCAGCCAATATCGAAGCGAATAGGCCCTACAGGCGTTGCAAAACGTACCCCAAATCCGCTAGCTCCAAACCATCTATTGGCAGCAATATCGGCAAACGTATCCTGGGTTAAAATACCAAGATCGGTAAAGAATACTCCACTCAAGCGCTTATAAAGGGGGAAACGAATTTCCGCATTGATATTCGCCATCGATTTACCCCCAATAGGCACCCACACGCACCGACCATCACATTCAAGATCATTTAATGGAGGTACCATATTCGTTTCATAGCCCCGAACGGTACAGGCCCCTCCCAAATAAAATCGCTCAGTAGGCAATATCGTGCTAAATTTGGCATTAAAAATATGGCCTACACGCCAGCGTACTGCGCCGATGACATTACGAAACAAAGGATAGAATAAGGATTGCTCAAGTACCGCCCGTATAAACCAGCCATCCTTGACCCCTTCCGGAATCATCGCCCTAAATGAAAACGTTGTCGCAATACCCTTACACGGGTCCGCCTTATCATCAAGATGCTCAAACGTAATAGACGGCTCTACATAAAAATAGGGATTCCGCTCATCGATGAGTGCAGGCTCAAACTGAATCACACGTGCAGCTTGGCGGGATATTCCAGAGAGCTTATTTAACTCACACCCAACTTTTAAGCAGCTTTGCCACCAAGGATGGGTGTACTGAAATGTTAGGGATGCACCATCATGCGCCTCTTCATACAGTCTTTGGTTTCTGCTCGATATAAAAGGTTGATCAAAGCGGTCACTATAGACGCGTACAATCGTACGCACCGGCAAAGAACCTATCCAAGGTATCTCATACTGAGCAGCGACATTACGAGTATAGCGAGTAAAATCGAGATCCGCCCATAGCCGATCGGCTATCCCTGCCGGATTTTTCCATAAGAATGATCCCCCCACCTTATAGGTCGTCCAAGAAAGCTGGGTAAAGCTCTTACTAACAAACTGGACCCCTAAACGGGTGCGTATCTCAAAAGGATCATCCTCAACAACCTTAATAAGCACCGGCTGTACTTGCTGATCTCTCCCACCCGACTCAATCGAGACAGACTCGAACATCGAAAGTGCCCTCAGTCGCCGTATCGTCTGATCAATCTTCTCACTACTCCAGACATCCCCTTCTTGATATGCCCGTTCACGAAATATAATATCGGACCTCATCTTATGTAATCCGAGAACGGTCGTCGGACCAAAGCGGACCGGCCCTTCATGCATATCAACGGTCCATACCAATAAAGGTCCTTCATCCGTTTCCTGAAAGATATAATCTACAGGTGCATATAAAAAGCCCCGCTGCTTAACGTACTGCTCAAGCCACCGTTTTTGCTTATTAATGGTCCGATACCCAATCGGCTGCGCTTCCTTAAGCTCAGTCCATCGCCTAAAGAGATCCTCGTGAACAAGCTCCGGATACTGCTCGATGAGGATACGCTTCACCATCCTGCGCTTTCCAAGAATGATGTCAATGCAAACCTTCACGTTGCTGGGACTACTTTTGTCTATAACGACATCCCAATGGCCGAGACTCACCAGCTTGGCCGATGTCTTGCTCAGTATTTGCTCTATGGCATCTTCATCATAATAGTCAAGAGCGGCAAGATCGGCCTTCATTTTTTGTATAACACTCTCAACACGAGCATCGAGTAGAGGGGTTGGTTCAGGCCCATCACCTTGCAGACTATACTCAAATGAAACACCATCTGATCTGCTTACCTGCCCATTAATAGGAGATCGTAGACCCTCTTCTATACTGAAAATAACGGTACCTGGGGCTTCTTGCCAGGAAACAGAAACAGAAAAGAAGCCCTTTTTCTTATACATGGTCTCAATATCCTGAGCAATCAAAGCGGGTACGAGAGAAATGCCCTCATTTTCAACCGCACGTACCTCATTCAAAAGATACTCCTCGGTATAAAACCGATTTCCTTCAAATAAGAAAAGCTTTCTGTCCGGCAAGGCAAGGCTATAGATCAGACTCACCGTCGCCTTTTTATCATCACGCAGCGTAGTCAAACTCAGAGATGGTTTTGCGTAGCCAGCACGGGCAAGGGAAGCCTGTATCTTCTGGCCCATTTTATCGATCACCTCTTTTATGAAAAAAGTACGCAGCAGATCTCCTTCAACCATGCTTTGAAGGTCCTCATGCACAGCTGCCACTTCTTCTTGAGGTGCACCGGTAAGCTCAATGCCGACATGGGAAATCGTATAACGGGTACCCGGGTGAAGAGAAAGGGTAACCATTACCCTATTATTTTTCCCATAGGTAAGCTGATCAGCAACGCGGGCATTCAAGTATCCCTCGTTTTGGAGCTCTTTTTCGATATTTTTCAGGGAGTGCTTATGCTTATCTTCATCAAAAACATCCCCCGGCTCAAAAAGATAGTGGTGTAAAAATCGATCTTTACCAAGAAGGGAACTTTTGACTTTAGCTTTTACAAATATCGGATGAGGCGTACGCTCTAAAGCGGACAGGAGAGAACTGAACATGCAGACAAAGATAAGAAGATGATAGAGAGAAATGCGCATGTACTCACTCTGTTACGTTATGTTATATACCCATAACAGTATACAGGAAAAAGAGTACTACGCACAGCTACACAAATGCGTTTTATCCGAGAACTCTAAAGACCCCGCGATAATCTTTATCTTTTACGTAAGGCTCTATTTCTATATCCTTAACCGGTCCTTTTGCTGATGACTCCTTATGCAGTGCATCAACAAAAAAGTCGACCTGCTCCTTTTCACCGCAGATAATAATCTTCACCTTATCTGCTGCCAATGCTTGCGCCATTCCTTCAAGTTCATAGGTACGAGCATGCTTCTGAATGGTATTGAGCAATACCCTTTCTTGCGGATCAACGGTAAGAGTAATTTTCAGACATTTATTCATTACAACTCCATCTCTTCTTTTTTATCGGCCCCTTACCATACCAAAGGGTTACCCCCCTGTCAACCAGGGAAAAACCTGCATCCAGGTTGGCCATCTGCGCCCTGTACGTAGGGAGACTCATGTCTCTACTGTAGCCATATTAATCGGTTTTATCCCCGAAGAGCAAGAGTAGGGCCACTTTCATATACCGACATAAAAAATACCGCCAGGGTTGCCCCTGGCGGTACATAAAAAGATTCGATGATATTACGTACTTGCTTGTGCTGCCTGTGCATCCTCTCTGCTATAGCCTTCTAGTCCAGCCTTTCTTTCAGCTACCTTCGTATCAACAACTCTGTTGACTATGTCAGCAGTCAGAGTAACATTCTCTGTCTGGTAGACAGAAAACTTAAGCTGATTGACAAGCTTCATAATAGCACGCCCCACAAACCCATCAGTTTTTGCAACAATCTGCGCCCGCGCCTCATCTGAGAGCACATTCGCTTCAATCTTCACCTGCGCAGGTGGTGGCGGTGGCGATGAGAACCAGCCTGAGAACCATGATCTTTGCAGCTGCGGCGGTTGAGATGCCTTCATGAGATTTTCCTCAATATAATGATCGAGTATTTCTCTACGCCGAATTGCATCCGGTGCACCCACGAATATTTTATCATCACAGCGACTTAAGAATGCCTCATCTAAGTCTTCCGGCCTGTTAGTCAGACCAACAACCATATATTCACGTGTTTCAGTACCGGTATAGGTCAAGATTTCATTAAGGAATGTCTTCGCCTTATCGGTCATCCGAGGATTACTTCTCTTTCCACAAACCTGTTCTATTTCGTCGATCCCAATCAGAACCGGCTTACCATAATGCTTTGCATAGTCAAAGAGTTCCCGCAGCTTTTTAATGCCCTCTTCCACACTAAACCCTAAAAGATCCGAACCGGCAAAATACATATATTCAAGACCACAACTACGCGCCATTCTCAAAAGCGACATCGTTTTACCGGTCCCTGGAGGCCCCCATATCAACATATTTTTCAGATAGGATCCATTGGTAACAGCATTTTTAAGGCCGTATGCGGTTTCCTGAATGCGAGCTGCAACATCGGGAGCAAGCTTCACATCCTTCATCTCTTTTCGTGGAGGTTCTACACCAGACAGATAGTTAACTGCTCGTTCCTTGGCTGAAAGAATCGACGTTTCTGTTGCCAAGGAAGGAATCTTCGACTGATCATACATATACTGAGTCCCATGCTTAATCGTAAAATATCCGCCAGTAATAGCTACAGGAATAGCGACAATAAGCCACGGGTTCTTCGTAACAAAGTCTACGTAGACCGCAGCCTGTTCACGTACAGCTTCAGCTTTGGCCTTTCTATCTTGAACGGCCCGAATAATAGCAAGTTTTTGGTCCCGCTCAATATTTTTTTCTGCCTTCCATTCCTCGATAAGATAATCACCTGCCTTAAAAGCCAGACCCTGGATGTGTTCCATAGACTTTTCCTCTTGAGCAGCCGATCGTTCATTATTTCTTATTTTTTCACTTTTGAGTCGGACAATTTCTGCCTGTGCAGCAGCTTTATCTGCGTCAGAAGTATAAGGCGCGTTAATTATTGATTGCTGGAATCTCACCTGCTCGTTAAACGCATGCCGTGCCTGTCTTTCTTTCTCGCGCTGCCAATTATTCACCCCTCGACCAGCGTGTTCAATAAAATCTCCTGCTACTTCCGCAGCGTTCCGCATACCGACATTACCTATCGCGTCTTCCATAGCATAGGCCTGAGAACCGATATACAGCATGGCACCCAGTCCGACCATAAGGCGTACGAGTGAGTACTGTATGTTTCTCTCTTTCATGGTGTTTCTCCTCCTGTGTTCAGTTATGTAATTCGTTAAACTGTTGCCTGTCCAGGCACATCAATAATTTCTTCTTCATCAGGCACGAAACGGCTATTTTGAGTAAATATTCTACCTATCATATGTCGCATAGTATATAACATCCCACAGCAATACTTACAGGAATAGCTCCAATAAGCAAACGATTAAAAAGCAAGCGACAGTTGTCTTTCTGTAGTTGCGCACGCGCCGCCGCTGCTTCAACTTCTGCCTTTCTATCCTGAGCGGCACGAATAGCAGCAAGCTCTTGGTCCCGCTCAGCCTTCCATTCCTCGATAAAAACATCACCTGCCTTAAATGCCAGACCCTGGATCTGTTCCATAACCTTTTCCCCTTGAGCAGCCCATCGTTCATTATTTCTTATTTTTTCACTTTTGAGTCGGACAATTTCTGCCTGTGCAGCAGCTTTATCTGCGTCAGAAGTATAAGGCGCGTCAATTATTGATTGCTGGAATCTCACCTGCTCGTTAAACGCATGCCGTGCCTGTCTTTCTCTCTCGCGCTGCCAATTATTCACCTCTCGACCAGCGTGTTCAATAAAATCTCCTACTACTTCTGCAGCGTCCTGCATACCGACATTACCTGCCACGTCTTCCATAGCATAGACTTGCGAACCCATATACAGCATCGCACCCAATCCGACCATAAGGCGTACGAGTGAGTACTGTATGTTTCTTTCTATCATCGTTTTTCTCCATATATGTTCAATTATGCAGTTCGTTAAACTGCTGCCTGTCCAGGCACATCATCAATGTCTTCCTCATCAGGTTCCTGTGTAGCACTGCGATATAACATATAGCCCTTAACGGCGAGAATACCCACTACCCCGATCCTAGTCCAGAAAGGAATTCTATCCTCACCAAGAGCGCGCGACTGCCACCATTGCCGTAAGGAACTCCCGGGGAGCCAGCTCTTACTTACATGTCCTTTTTCGACAAATTCTTTAAGTTTACTTTCAGCTTCTTTAACTGTTTGTTCTGCACCATCTGGATTATCAAGAGCATCCCGATATGCTTCTAAGCATGATAAAAGCTCTTCACGATGCTGTGTGCAATAAAGGGTCCAGGTAGTTGCACTCATCGAATCGAACATTTTTACTGAAAACCCTAATCCTAGAAACTCAAGCCCCAGCTGGACACTGTCATAAAATAAAAATTCTGGTATGTGCAGATTAGCCAGAGTATTCACCGTCTTAAGCGCTTGCACACCTGAACTACCAAACTTTGCCGAAGCATACGCAGGATTATGCAAATAGCGTATGAAGCGAGCAATATTTATATACGAGAATGGCGTTTTTTCTGTTTTAACAAGTTCGCCTTGCTCATTGCGCTGATAGGCACACCACTCAGGCGGCCAACGGCCATCATTTCGAAAAAATAATTTACCAGCCATATGTGGTATATTATGGCTATCATAAGAAATTATCTGACTCTCTAACCAGTTACTCAACTTATCAAAACCCCAACGAAATAAGAGCGGAAAAACGGTCATCTTATTCAGTCCCCAAAAGCCAACAAAAGTATGCTTTTGCGCGATATGATCCTGAATGGGCTTTAATAAGGCCTCACGATTCTTCTTATCTCTCGTAAACAACTTACCTAGAGCCGATTGGTCTTCATATTTCTGCTCATACTTCTCTTCATCTCTCCGTACCTTTTTGAGAATCCGAATAAAAGCGGTGCAATCCTTTTTTAATGAATCAAAAATAACCGCTTGACGCCTCTTGAGAAGCTGTCTATAAAACAGCACGTCAGCAACAATATCAACTCCAAGAAAACCCCCTTCTACAAGATCCCGCTTATAAAGACCCCAACGACTATAACGACCCAAATCATGAGAGAAAAGAAGCGTATTTTCCCATTTAATCTTATCTTCTTTTTCCTCTCTCTGAAGACGCTCCTCGGCTTGAGTTTCCCGTTGAACCTCTTCTAATATCGTTTGTATATTATTTGCTGGATCATTATAGATCTCCTGGAGAGCCTTGTGAGCTTCTAATAAGTCGGGCGCTCTTTCTTCCGGTGTTACCTTGAACTCTTCAATAGCTCGTTTTGCCTGCTCTTCAGGTGTACCCTTCTGTCGCCGCATTTCTTGAAAGGCGGCTATCCTCTTATGAGCCTGTTCTTCAGGAGATAGCTGATTTCTCTGCGGACTCATCGCCATAAGTGCATAAGGAGCACCGACCAAGATCACTGCGAATACTTGTTTCACTCTTTTCATATTCAATCTTCTCATAGATAACCTCACATTCTAAAAGCTCACCAAAAAACTCTCCTTTTGAATGCATAACATCAGAATAGAAAAGTTTTGATGAATACTCAAATGGTACCCCTATTTTCTGCATTCCCTTGAGCTTACCGCTCTTTTATGCGCGTAGAGTATGAACTATTTGTATTAGATGCACAGTTGGGCAATAGTAACCAAACGAACAAACTCCCCGATTCAACCTCAATCCTCACCAATGATGTTGATTCCAACGCACAATACTCAAGAAGAAACATCTTAGGATCCTGCTGGTTCCTGCACTGCAGGGGCCTGAACCTTTTGAGTAGGCGCCTTCTTAACAAGATCAGCTATTTTGCGTGCAGTTCTAACGGGCTCATAAGCGGTATCACAATAATAGCCTTTCAGCGCATAATAAGCACCAACAAGCCCTAGGGCGCCAGATATACCTGCTGCCAGATAGCACCTTGCCTAAACGATCTCTTGCATCCAGGTCGTTTTCATAGGTATTAAGAAACAGAGGTAAACGATGATCGTAATAGGTAGATCCCGATCTGAAATACCACCCCAGGCAACCACCAGCAGCTGCTCCCACAACTCCCGCTACAGTTGTGGCAGAACCCCCGATCAATTTAGCAAGATCCCACTTACTCTTTAGAAGCGATACATTTTCTCTTGCGTTGCTGATCTGAGCCCGCGCTTGCTTAATCAGGTTTCTTTTATCCGACCGCTGAAGAGTTATCTCGTCAAGCAACTCGGCAACCTTCTCTAATTCTAATTTTTCAATAGCATCCTGTACTCTTTCTGCATCAGTTTTTTCTGCCACCATCACACATCCTACAAACAACAGAGGAATAAGTAGGTATTTTTGCATCGTATATTTCCTTTTTATTTGAAATTCTCTTCTATTTCATCGCGTTACTGAGGCTCTTAAGTAAACCCATTTTCTCGCGAGTCCTTATCCCCTACGCCATAACGGACATCTTCTCAATCAGATGAGTAATGGCATCTGCAGCAGCAAAAAGGTCTTGAACATAGCTCCAGCGAAAATCATGCAAAGCACCATAACCACTAAGAGTATGAAAGCCGGCCAAGAGGACGTACCATCCGTTCCATCATGACCGATCAGCATTCCTGCTCAATCACAAAGAAGAATCATCCGTATGAGTCGGCTCTTCCGGGGACTCTCCCGTACGAACCTGGTACCACAGCTATAAGTACATTAGGAAGACCTATCAAGATATCCTCACATACATGCTTCAATCTTATTAAGGTACCCTTACCTACTAAAGCTCACCGAAATCTCTTCTTTTTAACCATATATTTTAGAATAGAGATATTTAATGAATACTCAAATGGTAGCCCATTTTTTAAAAAATCCTAATCTTACCGCTCTTTTGTTCATCTGGAGTAGGAGCTTAACCGTTCCCGCTTAAACATTCCCGATAGGGAGCACATAAAAAATCGGGCAATAATCGTAACACTGCCCGACTCTTAATATGATTCGTTTATACTGTTAGGATTCGGTACGAAGTGGCGTAGAAGAACTGGCTGGGGAAGCTGCAGGTTGCTGAACTTCAGGCTCCTGAACTTCTTCAATACGTGCCTCCTTAACCAGCGTAGCTATTTTGCGTGCAATTTTAACGCGACCATAAGCAGTATCGCAATAATAGCCTTTCCACGCATAATACCCACCAACAAGCGCTATGGCGCCAGATACGCCTGCAACAATATACATTCCCATGCCTAAACGATCTCTTGCATCCAGGTCGTAAGCATACTTATTAATAAAATTAGGAGGAAAAACATAATCAATCTCTCTCGATCCTGATCTGAAATACCAACCTCCAAAGCCGTATGAAAAAGCCAAATAACTCCCCACTCCAGCTGCAGCGGAGCCGCCAATGTATTTCGCAAGATCCCATTTACTATTTGCAAGCGACACATTTTCTCTTGCATTGCTTAGAGCAGCCTGCGCCTTCTTAACCAAGCTCGTTTTATCCTCCCGAGGTAAGTCCCTCATTTCTTTAAGCAACTCGGTAACTTTCTCTAAGTCTAACTTTTCAATAGCATCCTGTACTTTTTCTGTATCAGTTTTTTCTGCTACTGTCACATATCCTACGAGCAACAGAGGAATAAGTATATATTTTTGCATTGCACATTTCCTTTCATTAGAAATTCTCGTATATATCTCATCAAGTACCGAAGCTCTTTATAGAGTACACTCTTTCATAGTATCCCCCACCGTAACGGAAGCCTTCCCAATCAGTTTAGCAATTTTATGTGCGGATGCAAGACGGCTTTTAGCAGAGCTACGAACTGCTCCTATCATACAAGGCAGTAGACATGGTAGCCCATTTTTTTAAAAACCCTGATCTTACCGCTCTTTTGTGCATCTTGAGTAGGGGCTTAACCGTTCCCGCTTAAACATTCCCGATAGGGACCGCATGAAAAATCGGGCAATAATCGTAACACTGCCCGACTCTTAATATGATTCGTCTATACTGTTAGGATTCGGTACGAAGTGGCGTAGAAGAACCATCTTGGGAAGCCTCAGGTTTCTGAACCTCAAGTGCCCGAATTTCGGGTTCCTGAACTTCTTCAATACGTGCCTCCTTAATCAAAGTAGCTATTTTGCGTGCAATTTTAACGCGACCATAAGCAGTATCACAGTAATAGCCTTTCAAAGCGTAATAACCACCAACAAGGGCTATGACACCAGATACGCCTGCACCAACATACAAGCGCCTGCCAAGCATATCCCGATCATCCTGATCTGACAAATTGAAAGTGCTATCGAAAGCGCTCGATCCTGATCTTAATCGCCAACCAAAAAATAAACTGGCCAAGGTCACATAACTCCCCACTCCAGCTACCGTAGAACCCCCTATCAATTTAGCAAGATCCCACCTACTGCTTAAAAGTGATACATTTTGTCTCGTTTTGCTGAGCGTAGCCTGCGCCTTATTAACCAAGCTCGTTCTATCCGCCCGCTGCAGATCACCCATCCTTCTCAGCAGCTTTTTAACCTTCTTTACGTCTAGTTTTCCAATAACATGCTGTAATTTTTTTCTATCGGTGTCATACAGAAACTTCTCTCTATCAGTTTTTTCTACCGCTGTCGCATATCCTACAAGAAATAGAGGAATAAGAAGGTATTTTTGCATCGCACATTTCCTTTCATTAGAAATTCTTGTATATATCCCATCAAATAACGAAGCTCTTTATTGAGTATAATGTATCATATGGGCCCCGATAAAGAAATGACTAATCTATAACCTTAACAGGAGCCCTTCCAATCAGTTTAGCTATCTTACGAGCAGATGCAAGACGGCCAGTAGCATAGCTGCAGCGAAAACCATGCAAAGCAAAATAACCGCTGAAAAATGCTCCTCCAAAAAAGACAGCCGATAATGCATGCCACTCGTTCCATCCCGGCCGATCAGTATCCCCAGGCAATCGTGAAGGGGAATCGTCCGGACGTGCGATGCGAGCGGCTAGTACCATTAAACCGCCACTGGCACATACACCGAGCCCCCATTTAATCAATGCAGAGCGGTCTTTCTCACTTTTTGATAAAGATACTATGATCTGAGCTGCAGTGATACCATATTGTGCATCATCCTGTAAGATTTTTTTGTAAGCTGGCTCAAGTGTGCCTACCCTCGCAAGAAGATTTTCGATCTTAGCAACATCTAATTTCTCAATCGCACTATTAAATCTTGCATCTAATATTTCAGCATCCGTTTGCGCAGTAAGTGTAGCCTGCCCTAGACCTACAAAAGCTAATACTATGTATTTGTGCATCCTCTGCCCCTTAAAAAAGACCTCTATAATTACGCCCTCACCTTTTCATTCTACCAAGACTACCTGTTAGTATACATTGCATCAAATCGCAAACAAATAGTTTCTGCTATTAAGAAAATGCCCTACGCCTTAACGGAAGCCATCTCAATCAGCTGAGCGATGGTACATGCAGAAGCAAGACGGCCTTCAGCATAGCTACAGCGAAAGCCCCGCAGCGCAAAATACCCGCTGAACACAGCTCCTGCATACAAGGCGGCAGACGCCGCATGCTTCGCATCCCATTGCCATTCATATGATTGCGTTTCACCAGGCTTACCACCAGACAAAGAGAAATTAGCGACTGCCCATGCTAAACCACCGCTCGCACATGAGCCTAACGCCCATTTAATCAATGTAGAACGATCTTTTTTACTTGCTAACAAAGATATTTTTTTCTGAGCTGCCGTTATCTGATACTGCGCATCATCATGTAAGATTGTCTTGTACGTCGGCTCAAGTACACCGGCCCTCACAAGAAGATTATCGACCTGTGCGAAATCTAATTTTGCGATCGCACTTCTCAACCTTGCATCTAACATCTCAGGATCCATATGCGCAGTCAGTGTGATATACCCAATACCTATGAAAGAAAGTACTATGGGCTTGTACATCGTAAGCTCCTTACCAAAAGAAAATCATCACTAAACCAGCTTTTACCCTACCCAGACTATATTTTAACGCATATTCCGTCAAATCGCCGTCCTCGCTCAAAAAACAATTTCTGCTATACTGGGCTCTAAATCAGAGAGCAACCCTTATTAAGAGCTTACCAGTATGCAAAAAAATATGATTCGCGTTCGTTTCGCACCATCTCCGAGCGGCTTTATGCACGTAGGAAATGTACGGGCAGCCTTGATGAATTTTCTCTTTGCCCGCCAAAAAAATGGCTCCTTCATTCTTCGCATCGAAGATACGGACCCACAGCGCATTATTGATCCGGAGGGGAGTCAAATTATTGAGGATCTGACATGGCTTGGCCTAACGTATGATGAAGGCCCGCATAAGGGGGGCGCGTACGCTCCCTACTTTCAGTCCCAACGATCATCTTTATATGGACGCTATTTAGAGGAATGTAAAGAGAAAAATCTTGTATATCGCTGTTTCTGTTCATCGGAAGAGCTTGAAAAGAGACGGCAGCGCCAGCTCGCTCTTAAGCAACCGCCCCGATATGATCGAGCTTGTCTCAAGCTTTCATCAGATCAGATAGACGCACATCTGGCGACGCAGACCCCTTTTATTTGGCGCTTTAAACTTGATTATTCCAAGACGGTCTCATTTTATGATTTAGCACATAAAACGATGCAATTCGGACTCAAGCATTTTTCTGATGCACCGATTACCCGCCAAGATGGAAGCTTTACCTTTATGTTTGCGAACTTTGTTGATGATAAGGAAATGAAGATCACCCACGTTTTTCGAGGCGAAGATCATCTTACCAATACTGCTGTCCAAGTTGCCATGTACGAAGCATTCGACACAGAAGTACCCGTATACTGGCATTTGCCTATCATGGGCAATGCTGAAGGAAAAAAACTCTCAAAACGGGATTTCGGTTTTTCGCTCACCGATCTGCGTAACGCCGGCTATCTTCCCGAAGCGATCATAAATTATCTTGCTATCATCGGCCACTCAGCTCAAGAAGAGATTATGGATAGTGCCAGGCTTATCGAATGGTTCGATTTTGAACATCTTTCTACAACGGGCCAGATTCGCTACGATCTTGCAAAGCTCCGCTGGGTTAACCACCACTGGATTATGAACTACGATACAGCAAAACTCACTGCGCTGTGTCGGCCTTTCCTCACCGCCGCATATCCTGCTTTTGAAACGATGAGCGAGGAACAGCTTACCTCACTCATCCGGTATGTACAGCAGGAGCTCGTCACCCTGAAAGATAGCGTTGAAGCATTACACTTCGTTGTTGAGCGCCCATCAGTCACTGCTGAACTTCTGGCTGCACAACAGCTCGAAAAATACAAACCATTTTTCGAAGCGGCACTACAAGAAATTATACAACGTAAACCTGAAGAAGCGGTCCCCGCCCTACAAAAGCGATGCAAAGAGCAAGGCATTTCGATTAAAGATATTTTTGGCCTTCTACGTACTGCACTCATAGGAAAAACCGAAGGGCCAAGCATAAAAGATCTCCTGAGTATGCTCTCCAAGGAGGAAGTACAGGAGCGCCTAAAGGTATTGGTACCGTAGCTGTTCTCGTTTTAATAAGCATGATCCCTAAAAGGTCTCATCCTCACGCGCAAGTCTATTGGGCAGTTTTTGTAGGTCGGAAACAATTCCCTGGCCCTCAAAATAGTCCATCAGTTCAAGAAAGGAAGCCTCATTCCCTTCAGGAACAAAAAATTCGAAAATACTCCGTTCTTTATCCACGGTCCGATCGAAGGCTAAATGCTCAAAACTACGTAAAATAGCAACCAAAAACCAACAATCTTTTTCGGCAACATGTGCCTGATAATAGCTCGAATACATACAGCACCTCTAAAAAAATACCTGCACTAAGGCTATCATAATTTGACGGGAACCTCTATCAATGCTATATATGTACCAGGCGCGCTCAAAAAATGAGAGCTCATGTAGAATAGTGAAAGGAAGTATGTAATGGCGCGTAAAGGATTGAAGGGATTGCTCGGAGGCTTAGTGCTCCTGGCCTTTGTTGTTCCTCTTCATGGCTTTCCAAATCTTACCAATAATGATCCGTTCCCTCTCTATAGCACGGTATATCCCTATTCTTATTTAGCGACCCGCCAAAAGGCGAGTCTCATGCGTTTCGATTACAGTTATGTAGAAAACCGTTTTCGTGTAAGTGCAAGTGGCTACCATCAGTTTGCTCGCTGCGGTTTTAATAGTGAACGGCACCCTGTCCCTCTTGGCGATCTTGCTCGTGGCCGATGGAATATGTTCGGTCTCTTTTATGATCCAAAATTAAGAAAAACCCTCTATAATGCACTATGCATCCATAAAAAAGGCAAGACGCCACCGATCGGTTGCAAAACATCTACCGAAATCCCCGATGACCCAGATGGCGGTAGCTGTGAGAAATTCATTATAGACCCTAAACTCGTAGATCCTAATAAAGAGTTCGGTTTTTTCTCTATCCCACTTGACTATAAAAGATTTGGCGTACGCTTTGAAAGTGAGATTCTGCTCATCGACCGGTGCTTTTATGGCGTAGGATTAAAAGTTCAATGGGGAATAAGCGATGTCCGTCAGTCGGTCAGAGCCTTTAATGATTTCACCTGCCAGGCCTTGGGCATTGCCTGTCCCGCATCTCCTCGAAAGAAGATTGACGGAAACGGGCCCGAACCAAATCCCCAAGCCCCTATTGCCGTTGCGCCTCCCTTTGTTGATCCAAAAACGCAGCCCCCATGCCCTATACCGAACTGTGAACCGTGTGACAAATGCGTAATTCCCTTGCAACGATTTAAACCAGAGGTCAATGCAACAGTATCACAGGGATTTCCTGCAGAATGCAAAGAATTTGTTATCGATAATATAATGAATCAAAAAGATGCCATCGCAAGAGTTCTCGGCCTTGATATCTGTAATTTTCATAAGGTAGGGCTTGACGATCTTCGCTTGAGCCTCTTTTGGCGCCATATCTTTATTATGAACGAAGATGATGAACGATACCCGCGTGTGAACTTTATGCCCTTTGCTGAAATCGGTGCCGGTATTCCGATGACGAAACAAATACGTCCATCAGATATGTTTGCGGTGCCGATTGGCAATAACCATTTTACGAGCGTTGGGGGCCTCACCGGCTTTACGATCGACTATTTAGATACGATCGATTTCACCTTTGCTGCCGGATTTTCCTACTTTTTCAGGCGTGATATATGTAATTTCCGCATGCCGACAAATCATGCAGAAAGCGGTATTTTTCCCTATACGGCCGATGTATCTATTCGACCGGGGCCTACGTGGCATGTGAATGTCGGACTGCATGCGTACCACTTTTTAGGCAATACCTCGTTCTGGGCCGAATATTCTGTTATTAGCCATACCGAAGATGATATTAAAGTATGCCGTTCATTTATTCCGGAAGATTCGATTTATTTTGAGACAGGCTTTGATGTTGCACGTGCAGAATGCTTTAGTAAATGGGAATCACATGTTGCTAACATTGGCTTCAACTATGATCTTTCTGATAATTTCTCGATCGGTCTTGTATTTCAAGCACCGGTCCGCCAACGCAATTCCTATAAGGCAAGCACGGTACTCGGAAGCATAAGCTTCGTCTATTGAGCAATGAATATTTTCAGGCTCAGTGTTGCCCCAACATTCCAGTGAGACAAAGTGATGCAAGCTAATGCAGCTTCTAAAAGTGCTTTTGAAAGCTTCCGAGGTGTTTTTAAACGCTCTTTTGCCATGATTGTTCTCACAAGAATTCTTGACGGATTAGGTAGTCGACTGGCCAATCGGTCAAGAATTATGCCCAATTTTCAAGGCAAATTGGGCATAGCTCGCCTCGCCAGCTACGGAAGCATTATTAAAAAGCGGCTTTTCCGCTCTATCGCGGTTAGAACGCGGATTGCATGATTGGCTTCCTTGATGGAATATTAAATCTGCTTCAAATGAGATCATGGCTTCTTTTTCTCTCATGCACCCACAAATAATAAGTCATCACAACGGGATAAGAATGCCTCATCTAAGTCTACCGGATTGTTGGTCAAAGCAACTACCATATATTCCAGTGTTTCAGTACCGGTGGATGTTAGTATTAAACCATTATTTTAAGACACAACCGGACATTGTCATTGTTACAAGGTATACAACCCGACCTCATCGAGGATCACGAGTATTTGCGGCCTATCAATACCAGAACTCTTAGCATCATCAAAGAGTTGCCGTATTTTTTTAATGTTCTCTTCCTCACTAGACCCTAATCGGATGATTTCTGCCTGTGCAGCAGCTTTTTCTGCATCAGAATAAATAGGCGAGTTTATTATTGCTTGCTGATCTCTTATCCGCTCAGCTAGAAGTGTACCGATTTCCAGCCGTGCAATAGCTCTCTCTGTATCAGAATAAGCGGTCGAGTTCATTATTGCTTGCAGAGCTCGTACCTGCTCATCAAACACAGCCTGATCGAGTCTTCTTTGTCTATTTTGCCGCCATTCATTCATCTCTCCACCAGCGTTTTCAATAAAATGTCCCACCGCTTCCGCTGTAGTCTCCACAAAGTGATCCCCTGCTTCCATAGCATATGCTTGAGAACCTATATAAAGCATGATACCCAGTCCTGCTATAAGGCACACTATTGAGTGTGGTATATTTTTCTTTATCATTTTTTCCCTTACTTAAGTACATGTAAAAATTCGGCTTGTAATATAATGATAATTTCAGTATTGAAAAAAGCCAGAATAATGTCAAGCGAGAGTCCTGAATTCCCCTGGGCACTGCATCAAAGATGAGCTGAAAACATCTTTACAATGCTGCCCTATCGCCAAATACTCCTCCATTTCTACAATGGTTGCGCGCTAATTTAAAATGCAAGACACTATTAAAAAGCGGGCTTAATCACTTCATCAAAAACCGGAAGTTTTCACGGTGCTTCAACACGTCGCACGATGAACTATGGACAATTATTAAAAAATCAGTATACTTAAGTAGTAAAAGTCAAGAATTATGCGAACGGAAAGGATTGAACCTCATATGAGTAAAAAGGCAAATATAGCTATCAATGTCCATGATAATATTGAACGGGCGCTGAAGCAGTTCAAGAAAAAAATAGAGCGGGAAGGCATCGTACGAGATATGAAACGCATCGTCTACTTCGAACCGCCAACCCAAAAACGTCGAAAACGGTTGTTACGTGCCATTAAGCAAAATTGGATACGCATGGCATCCCGACGCCTATCGTAATATGACCTCATCACTATCGCATATAAAGCGGTCCCAAAAAGAATCTCTTCTCTTCCGAGAAATTTCTCAACTTTTTTTGCAAGCAACGCTCGATGATCCTCGCTTAGAAGGACTGTTCGTTAATCGGGTACAATTATCCCCCGATAAGGGATTATGTACCGTTTTTTTTTATACGCCACAGGGTGAAGAGGCTTTTAAAGAAAAACGATCTATCCTCACACTCTATAAACCATCTCTCCGTAAGGCATTGGCTACCTCGATCAGATCTCGGTACACCCCTAATCTTTCTTTTAAGTTTGATACACAGTTTGAAAAGCATCAACGGCTCGAAGAGCTTATTGAACAGGTAAAAGAGAAAGGCTAACTATTTGGATCTTCATTACGATTCTCTTATCTCTCTGTTGGGGCTCCTTTCTCAATGTTGTCGCGTATCGCATTATTCGCGGCCATAGTATTCTGGGCCATTCATTTTGTCCTCAGTGCAGCATTAAACTCGCCTGGTATGATCTTATTCCCGTTATTTCATGGGCCATATTATGGGGCAGGTGTCGTTCCTGTAAAGCCAGCATCTCGCTCCTTTATCCTTTTATTGAAATGTTAACCGCATTCCTCTTCGTACTGCTGGTCTTATACATCGATCCTCACTATTGGCTCGGCTATGGCATCTTTTTCTCCGCACTAATTGTCACGATAAGAACCGACTTCGAAACGATGCTTATTTCACGGTATATGACCTTATCTTTGATTCCTGTCGGAATCCTCCTGAGCGCTTTGGAGCTTCTGCCTCTTTCGGTAATGGAGAGTGTTTTAGGTGCACTTTTTGGCTATATATTCCTCTGGCTCGTCGCCCATATCTTTCAGGCTATTCGAAAAATTGAGGGCCTCGGCGAAGGAGATCTGGATCTTCTTGCGATGATCGGCTCATTTACCGGAATAGTCGGCACGTGGATAGCACTCTTTCTAGGTGCATTTCTTGGATCATGCGTAGGAATTTTCCTGATGCTCAAATACAAAAAATACGATATTGCAATCGCTTTTGGCCCGTGGCTTGCCTTCGGCGCTCTTATCTCCGTTTTTACGAAAAAATTCTTTCTGGCCCTGTTGATCTAACAAGGGGCATCGCCACACGCGCATGTGATGCCTAAGCGGAGAGGCTTCGCAACCCACTCAAAATATCGATCTGTTCGCCTATAGGTACTAAATTCCCCATATCACAGTACTCATAATATCTATAAGATACAAGATTTACACAAGCGCATCGCTCACAATTCTGATTACATGCCTATGATCAATAGAAATAATATCAGGCTTGTCACCATAAATGTTACCCGCTGCATAGATAGTAAATCCGTTACGCGAAATAGAAGCTCCAGCAAGAGCAGATGCCGGTGTTTTTAGAAGACCGGTAAAATACCCTTCCCCTTCTGCCCCATCAGGAAAACCATAGGTATAATTAAATGTACCCTCCGGCTGCCAACCGAGCCCGTCCGCACCCCCAATATTTTTTGTGTAACTCCCATGCTCAATAAAGTAAATCTTCTGAGCCTGAGCAATGGTGCGTAAATAGAGATAGGCCTCAGATCGCTTAGCTTTGGCTAAGAATGTCCAGAGACTCGGCAGTGAAAGCATAGATAAAAAAGCGATGATCGCTATAACTATCATAAGCTCCACCAAGGTAAATCCCCTGCGTACATTTTTTTGAGAAATTTTTTTCACGTACATACAGCACCTTCTCCACTTGTTAATATAATAGAAACTATTTAACATTATTATTTTTCAACGCTATATAACCATAGTATCAACATTTCGTCAAGCTGATTGAATGGCTTCATCCATGCCTTTTTAAAATTTTACTTTTTTGTCAATTTTAAGTTTGCTGTGGATTAGTGGAATTTATATTTTGACATAAATACCTTTCTCGGGTACACTAATAAAATACAAGAGGATGGTAACAGGCTAAAAATTTTATAACACTCTATCTAATGGAGACTTTCAGGATGGATATTCGCAGACAAACCCCATCAAAAACTTTCCCGCATGCGAAGCTACGTAACTATAACGAAGTGGTGGAATATTTAGATGCTCATTGGTCGGTAAATAATACTAGCAAAACGCTCGATCGCATAAAAAAATTAGATGTAGCATTCGACCGCCCATCTCAAAAAGTGCCAGCGTTACTCGTAGCGGGTACGAACGGCAAGAGCATAACCGTTCATTTAATAGCAAAACTTCTCAAGACTGAAGGATTAAAGGTAGGAGCTTTCTCATCACCTCACCTTTTAACCTACAATGAACGTCTTTCTATACACCAAGAAATGATATCAAATAAGCTCTTTACCGACATAGGCAATACGGTCATTAATATGGCCGAATCATTGAATATTAAGGCCTATAGTCATGAACTTCTTACTATGATGGCGCTCCTCTATTTTGTTGAACACAAAACTGATGTTGCTGTGCTCGAAGTACTTGAAGGCGGAACATATGATGCCACTAATATCTGCCATGCACTTGCAGCCACTATTACCCGGGTGACACCAGCCAATATCCATACTACAGAAGATCATCTTGAGCCCCTTATTAAGCAGGCTATGGGGATCATAAAAAAAGATACATGGATTGTCTCTGGCGACCAAAGCAAAAATAATCTTCACCTCATGCAGGAGCTTACCAAGGAACAGGGCGGTCATTGGGCAATGCCTATTAGAAAGCTCGCACCCCTTGCCTATCCTTTTGAGCAACTTCATGGTCGTTGTGCTGCACTTGCAGAGCGCGTTGCCCAAACATTTATTGAACGGCACTTTAATAAAGGGGTAACCATAACGGCTGATAGTTTGCTCAGTAGACAGAAGGGAACCAGAGGTCGTCCTACTCTAGAAGCTAAGCGCCAATCTGAACTAAAGCCTAGAAAAACACTTGGGCAGTTTTGGAAAGAGGAACTTAATGAACTTCCTGGTAGGTTCCAAGCTCTTGATAAAGAAAAACCCTCTATTTTATTGGATACCGCCGCAAATATAGATGCGTTTAAGAATGTTCTTCTCGGCATTCGCTTGCTCCATTATCAACGTCCATTAAAAGGATTAGCTATCGTTATGGCAGCAGCAAAAGATGCTATGCATAATGAAGAATTTCTCAAACTCGTACGTTACTTTTTCAAAAAAACCTCCGGCCAAATCTTTATTTGTCCTATTGAATCTCCTCTTATTGGCGTTCATGAAGATGAATCATGGGATGTCGAAAAAGTCACCAACGATATAAAGAGTATGAAAATAAAAGCACGTGCCTGCGCAAGCTTTGAAGAAGCATTCGAAGCTGCTAAGAAATCGGTAGACGACCGGCATGGTCTTATCGCTATTACCGGATCCCGTTCGATAGTAAATACTTATTGGCGCCGCAAGGGCATCAAGAAATTCTAAACAATATATTTGAGCCCATTCAGTACGCATGTGCGCTCCTGGTGGGCTTATTATTCGGTTTTTATTATGGGCTTTCTCTTATCAAGCAAGGGAAAGCCTTTTCTTCTGCATTTATTTTGCCTTCCCTACGGATAGCATTAATCGCTTTGTTCACGCTTTTTCTGTTGCATTGGGGAACAATTCCCTTTATACTCTTTTCTGTAGGCCTGCTCATGATGATGTGGATCACTATTTTCATACATACCAGGTAGAATAATCATGCAAGGCACCTTCGAGCAAGAACGATTATGGTATCCGTTCGCTCCTTTAGGCATCACTCATCCCCTATCGGCCATACAGGCACATACGGTTATTAGTACGTGGATCGCATTAGCCATCCTTGTAGCACTGATAGTCGTGGCCCGATTCCTCTTAAAAAAAGAGAGCCTTGGTGCCTACTTCATTAAATCACTGGTCAAAAATTTCATGCAACTGGTCGAACAGTCAACAGGCACCTTTGTGTATCGCTATTATGTCTTTATAGCATCGCTCTTTACCTTTATTATCATATGCAATTGGGTCGCCCTGATTCCTTACGTGGCAGAACCGACTAAGGATCTCAATACGACACTCGCGCTTGGCATTGTCGCATTCCTCTATCTTCAAAAGGAGATCGTTCATGTTCATGGCATCGGCACCTACCTAAAAGATTACTTTATGCCGCTCGATATCTTCTTTCCGCTCAATCTTATCGCCGGGCTCGTCATGCTCCCTATTAAGCTCTTAGGCGAGGTAGCATCGATCATTTCCTTATCGTTCCGGCTTTTTGGCAACATTTTCGGCGGTGCAATTATTATAAGCATTTTCCATCAAAGCTTATCCCATTCACTGATTTTGAATACTCTCGGTACCTTTCTTGGTATCAATCTTGTGCTCACCGGTTTTTTCATTATCTTTGAAGGATTCCTCCAAGCTTTTGTGTTCTCGATCCTCACACTCACTAATATCAGTATGGCAACATCGATTGAGCAAGGAGAACACTCATGATGAACGCCACCATCCTCCACTTTATAACGATTGCGCTCAGCACAGTATGCGCAGCCTTAGGTGTCAGTCTTGGCCAATCGGTTGCTACGCAGGCAGCTTTTGATGCAATAAATCGTCAGCCGGCTGCGCAAGCTGATATATCGCGCACCACGCTCCTTGCTATAGCTCTTATTGAGACCGGTGCTATTTTAGGTCTTTTAATCTCATTCCTTCTTTTTTTTAGAGGCGTTCCATCCTTAGCCCAAGCGGTCGGCGAGGTGGGTATAGGAATCGCAATAGCATTACCCGGCCTTTTTATCGGGTGGACATCATCATTACCAGCTCAGGAAATACTGTATGCCATTGCCCGACAGCCTTTCTTAGCAAAAAAACTCAACAATTCTCTGCTTCTGACACAATCGATTCTGCAAACACCTTTAATATTTGGTTTTATGGTAGCACTTGCGATTCGTGCACAGCTTTCTTCTATAACGACTATCAGCCAAGGATATATGCTCATTGGAAGTGGTATTGCCATCGGATTTGGCTGTATTGGTCCCGCCCTTGGCGGAGGTTACTTTACAAAAACAACATGCAGAAGCGCCGGACTCAATCGTACCATTTTTAATCGCCTCTTTACATTTACCTTTTTGAGCCAAGCACTCATCGAAACCCCGGTCATTTTCTCTGCCATTGTGGCACTCTTGCTCGCCACCCAAGTAGGCTCTGTTGGCGATAATCCCCTATCTGGAGCTGCGTATATCCTCTTTGCTCTCACTATCGGCATCGGCACACTCGGTCCAGGTTTAAGTTCAGGCCGCAGCGCAGCCGCAGCCGCTCTTCAAATAGCACTCAATCCACAATCATATACCTTTATTTCTCGTGCAAGCCTGATGGCCCAGGGGCTCATCGATACCGGCGCCATTTATGCATTTATTATTGCACTCTGGCTCATTCTAAAGCCTCTCATCTAAGAGCACAATCAGTAGCTCTTGAAGAGCTCTTTCGTAGCTTTCACCTGCTCTGCCATAAGGCAAGCTTTCAGGCCTCAGTACATTCAGCTCCAGCGCCTCATACTTCTTCTGGTGCACCGCTTTTTTACAGCCATTTCACCCGGTTTTAGAAAATGTAATAGCCGATATAGGGCATACAGAGCTCGCTACTATAAAAATTCCAACGAAAAGCATTGTCAAAAGCCGCGATGTGGCTCATACTTTAGCTTTTCTGCTGAATGGTGTATTCTTGTCTCAATCTTAAGAAGTTTCAATTTTTCTCAGTCCATACAAGCAGGATGAGCAATGAATATTTATTACCTTATATCCTTTGTTACCTATTTTTCCTTTTTTCTCGGTATCAGCCTCTATTTTTGGCGTAGAAGAACAACCCCCGATTCTTTTATGCTCGGCGATCGCCAAGTAAACTATTGGGTAACGGCGCTTTCCACGCAGGCGAGTGATATGAGTGATTGGATTTTCATGGCTTACCCGGGCCTTATTTACGCCTTTGGCCTTTTTAACGCATGGGTAGCAATAGGTTTGCTCATTTTTATGTTTCTTAAATGGCATTTTATTGCCCCCAAACTGCGCATATCTACCGAGAAGTAC